>Ga0255419_10002_pt1 | contig 49553 bp, 43 predicted proteins | sample ANMaggSeSYBR02J3_FD_182658 | JGI IMG/M metagenome (GOLD analysis project Ga0255419, IMG submission 182658) | Sediment cell enrichment communities from methane seep in Santa Monica Basin, California, United Staets - ANME aggregate JGI... | ecosystem: Environmental > Aquatic > Marine > Cold seeps >...
AAAACATCTCTTTTGCTAAGTCATTATTGCTTCTGGTGTCGGGGACTTCGGCGTTGGGCGGGCCGAGAAAAAGTAGCATTGATTTCATTCGGATATCAAAATATATTTGCAACAAGTGTGAGTTTCGATTCTGGCAAGAAATCGATAGAGAAAAAACCTATGCCAAATTCGGCCTAACGAATAATTTTTAGTCAGAAACTGCGGATGCTCCCCTTTCATTCACTCTAACCTGCCGGTTTATCCCGGCGCTATCAGGAAGATTAATTATGCTATTTACTAGGAAAAACCTTCTTATCGCACTATCAATATTATCAATACATTTCGTAATCGTTTTCTTAAGTAATACAAAAGGGTTCCGGGGAACGCCAAGTAATAAGAACTGCGTTTGGCGTACTGAAGAAACAATTCTCGGTATACCAGACAAAGCATCCAATGCTGAGGCTGCAACTATGGTTGTAGTCTTGTTTAACACTTTAAAGGAAAAGGCTGAAAAAAACTGTCAAAAATATGGCATGGTTGCAACATTTGAAAATCCCGAAAAGCCTGGGACAATGGTCAATTATATGAAAGAAGATGGGCAAATAATATGGGTGGACGGAGATCGAAAGAAGATAACAAAAGATACTCTGCCGTATTTTTTCACCCCTTTAGAACATACAAAATTAGGGAAGCTATGGAGGAAAAAAAAGTTCAAACGACTCAACAAAATATACGTAAATTATAAATGTACCAAACGTGATATGCAAAAGTAATAGGAGTTGATGCGAATTGCAAGGTTGGGGGTGAGTTTCTGGACATACTTTTACAGGACAGCTTAGTGGTCGAAGTGAAAAGGAAGAAAGGCACGGTGTCTGGCGAAAATTGGAGTTTTACGGTTAGATCAGTAGATAACACTGGAGCGCAGCGCTGGAGAGTGGCAAACGCTCCATCTTTATACAAAAAAACTTATCTGGAAATCGAGGATGAAAGTCGCTGTTTTTGGAGGCTGAAAGTTGATGTTACATCTATGAATAACGCATCAGAATTCCTAACGGATTATCAAAGAGGTTAAGGTATCTGTTGGAATACTTGCGGCGGGGCTTGGCATTTACGGAATAGTGAAGTTGCTGAAACACTCAAACGGATGAGTGCATTCTAAATCGGTGCCGGAAAAGGATGCCACACCTGATGCCCAGCGTTATAGTACTGATACCAGCCGCATATCTTCACCCCCTTGATCACAAAGCTCCGATTGTCACTTCTGCTATTATTCAAGATGTTGAAAGTGCGAAAATATTTGTGAGGTCCAAACCGTTGATGAACACGGAGAGATAAAGTGTGAGAGTGTAGATCTCATCATTCTTCGCCTGGAGTATCCAGATGTACGGGATAAATATCTCATTCGGCCATCTCCACTCAAAAAGCAAACTGCCGAGCTATAGATTTCTGCTATATATAAAACATTCAGCCTTATTCGCAGATGGTTGCGATATCTATATGTAATCTACATTGGCATCTACAGCATAGTTGGATGATCACTTTCTTTCTCTCCACCAGCCCCACACCATCTATCAATAAATACGTCATGGCTTTGCACTCCGGCTTCCTTTCAGATTAATTTGCCAATATCTTTGGTATCCAGAGGGGTGGGCATCTCCTTTAATTTATATTCATCAGGAAGTGGCCCGTTTTCCGTTAACCGACCTTTTGGAATCCAGCCGCCATGAGGAAAGCTATGTTTTAATGCGGCATCTATGGCGCCTTGATCAGCACTAGTTTTTCCACCGGATATGATTTTTCTAATCACTATTTTCCTCAAGGATAGCTAATCCTCTGGATATAAGCCCTCTTTAACAAGTCCAGTACAATTCACCGCTATGTTTTTTCTAAATCCAAACCAGGATCTTAGCGTCATATCCCCTCCATGAACCCTGATATTATAAGGAGAAGTACCTCTGCCGGTGAAAATAATCATATTTTTACCAAGCTTGGTATCGTAATTAACTTTATGTAAAGTTGAGACATGAAGAAAATCTAAAACATTACCATTTTTGTCTTTAACAATTACATTTTTCCCCATGAATTGTGTGATCAGAATAACATCGTTCTGCATTGCTTTTAAACGGACTTTGGTAAGGAAAGACATCAGTTTTGAGAAATCTTTTGTTAATCTTGAATAATCTTGAATGACAAGAATGCCTATGATTACAATTAAAAGTGTTAAAATCAGTACTCTATAGGGTTTTATTTCTCCAAGGTTCCTCCTAATCATCGGTATTGCTTTGATACTGGCCTTGTACTTGCTTCAGCTTGGCGAAAAACTCTTCCTTTGTAAAAAAGCCTTTCTCAATAAGCAACTGAGCTATTGCATCCAACTGAATTGAATTAGCCATCAGAAGTTCTTTAAAGGTAACAAGTTCTTTTGGGTCAAGTTTTTCTGCCATACGGATTATTTCCGTAATACCATATTTCTCAAAAATTACAACTTTGCAGGTTTATAAAATGAGGCGACTGGCATTGATGATCCTCACACTTATTATTACACAACCTTTATTTATACATATAAACAAAAAAATATCTTGACATAATAAACAATTATGTCATTGTAATACAAGTCTTGATACAATACTAATATATATTTACATAGGATATAAATAATATGGGATTTATTGTGAGCGTAGTAAACAACAAGGGAGGTGTTGGTAAAACTACAACCACCTGTAACTTAGCTGATGCCTTAGGGAAACAAAACAAGCGAGTATTGGTATGCGATATGGATCCTCAAGCCAATACAACAAGTAAGCTTCTTCCTGTAAATGTATCAATCAACAAAAGTATTTTTGATCTTTTGGACCCAGAACAACCAAACAATAATATGGATAATTTTTTCTATCCTACAGAATGTAAAAACGTTCATTTGATACCAAATATTGGAAAAACCGGGAATCTTGAACCAGACTTAATTGAGAACGCGCCAGAAAGTTTTTTTAAACTAAGAAATGAACTGAGAAATTATGCAGCAAATAACTACGATATTACCATTATAGATAATCCACCAAATATGGGAACCTTTGTTTTGTGTTCTTTATATGCATCAGATGTTGTTTTAATACCAATTAAAGCAGGATCTACCGATAGTGTAGCTGGACTTATTCAGGCTACAGCTTTAATACAAAAAGTTCAGGAAAAAGGTAATGCTGATCTTCGTTTTTTGCGAATTTTGATCAATTGTGTAGATAAACGTACAGCTATTAGCAAGGCAGTTGTAGAACAAATCCGAAAAACATTCGATACAGATGAAGTTTTCACAACAGAAATTCCCGTCAATACAGCATTTGAGCGGGCTGAATCAGCGGGAAAAACAATATTTCAAACAGATGCCACATCAACAGGAGCAAGAGCATTTAGAATATTAGGAAAAGAATTAATAAAAATTCTTGGAGCTTAAAAATGGCGTCCAAAAAAGCTGATTTGGTTGATTCCTTTGTTTTTCGTAAAGCTAAAATAAATACAAACAAAATAAAAAAACAGAAAACCAGTAACCAACCTATAACCGACGTATCACCGACCAGTAACCAACCTATGTCGGACATATCACCGACATATGTCGGACCTATGTCGGACATATCACCGACATATCACCGACCTGTAACCAACCACCAACCTATAACCGACGTATCACCGACCAGTAACCAACCTATAACCGACGTATCACCGACCAGTAAAAATAATATTGAAAATCCATGTTATTTTATATCTGATAGAACTGCTATTATTTTAGGAAGCCTAATCCTTGCAAAACAAAACTTATTTCAAAGAACAAAACTTGCAAAACGAACCGGAATAAATCCAGCAACTATCCGTCAATCTATTAGAACATTAGTAAAACACCAATTTATTACAAAACCTGAAAGATTTAGAAACCAAGGATCAATTTATAAATTACATTCTGGTATATGCAATCAATTCATGACAACACGCTGGTTAGATATAGTAAAACAATATGGTAATAAACCAAAGATAACCGACATATCACCAACCTGTAACCAACCTGTAACCGACATATCACCAACCTGTAACCAACCCAATCTTTTTAATAGTAGTAGTTTATATATAGAAACTACTACTATTAAAAAGATTGAGATCGCATTAAATAATCATCCTGAGTTCGGTTACTGGCGACAAAAAGGACTTACTTCAAAACAAATTGAACAATGGATAAAAACGACCAACTGTTCTGTTGAAATTATAATTCAATATCTCTGCTATTGCCGATTTGAAATGGTTGATCTTGGAGTTGAGGAATCTAAACCTATCAAAAATGTATTTAACTGGTTTTTCAAAATTATTGAGAAAATTGGTAGCTATCCCAAACCTAAAGGTTACAAGTCTCACGAGGAAAAACAACTTGAGGTTGAACGTGAGATCGTTACACAACGAAAAAAAGAGGCTCAGGAAGCTAAAGAATTGTATCAAGGAAAGATTGAGGCTGAACAGGATAAGAAATTTTGGAATATGATTAACGATCCTGGAAGCGATATTTATAAGCAATGTTTTGATGCCTTGAATTCTTTTGCAAAAAAACAACCTACAACGGGCAAAGGCTTTGAAATGTCGATGAGGGCTGCCTTTAACTCTTTGACACACTGGAATTATAGCTCTTCAGGTGAAACGAAATAACGGAGAGAGGTAAACTCCTGTTGTTTAGGAACACTACAGAACAAGTCGGTTGTGTGCTCATAACAATATCGTGAATTTCGATTGCTGCGTATCAAATAACCCATCTTCCAGTAGTTCTTGGACTTAGGGTTCCCAAGAGTGAGGATTGCTGCGATTATGGACATATGGGGCCTTAATAAAGCATAAAAAGGAGGAAGGATATGAGTTACATTGAGAAAAATATTATGAATGGTGAGAACATTCTTTATCAAGGCAATCTGCACTGGGTAGTTTTTTATAAAGCAATAATTTGGTTTATTATTTCAATAATACTTTACGACAGGACGCAATCTCTGCGGCGACGGCTGAGATCGTCAGCAAAGTACACAAGACCGCGACTTAATTCGGTGGGCGAGGTCGTTGACTGAACTAAAGCAATTGAATTTATTTTAGCATCGAAGGACTTCGGCCAATTTAACCAAAGCGGTTGTCTGTGCCAGCCGCCTTATTCAGAAACCCACAGAAGGGACAGTGGATTTCCGAAAAAGGCTATACCGCAGTTCCAACAACCAAAATATAAAGTGTTTTAGTGTTGCAGGGATTTCCTAAACTGGTGAACAGATCCAGATTAAGAAAACCCAGCTCTATTTTAGATTGTCTACAGATTTTGATCAGAACATTGCTATTTAAATTTTAACCAAGGACTTCGGCCAATTTAACCAAAGCGGCCTTCCATACCAGCCGCCTTATTCAGAAACCCACTGAAGGGACAGTGGATTTCCGAAAAAGGCTATTTCGCAGTTCCTAAACATAAAACTTGTAAAAAAAGGTTTTTCAAAATACTATACCGCTAATTTATAAAAGGAGGTCATAATAATGGCAAAAATTAATTTAAACAATTTATCACCAGAAGAACTTGAAGCCTTGGCAAAACAAGCTAAAGCAGAGGCAAAAGTAAAAAGAAAACAAGAAGAACAAAAAAGCAAATTAAAATTAGGTGAAGTAATTTTTAAAAACATTGATACAATAATCAATTGTGATACATTAGATATTAATTTGCGACAAGAAATAGCAAAAATAACAGGCAAAGAAATAGGTACAACAGGTTAATATTTTATATAAAACATCGGCTTTACGTAAAAGGAAATCTTACATATAAAGAATACTTCAGCAACCAGGGGAGACCCCCCCAGACCCCCCATAAAGTAGTAACACACCTGATGCAACATCAAAATGTTGCTAATTTCTAACCTAAATATCTAATTTCATTCTTTATAATGTAAAATAAACAATATTTACCCATAAATATTAAAATTATTTACATATAAATATTTTAACCAACAAATAAATAATCATTGACATATCAACAACCTAAAAATATTCATAAAGGAATATCATGTCAGCAACATCATTTAAATGTGACGAAGATCTATATAAAATAATTCAAAAAAAACATAAAAAAACCGGCATATCACGCGCACGAATAATTAATGACGCAATCAGAAATTCGTTTGAAAAAGGCGATATTTACAAAGCACTTGAAGAAAATAAAAAACGACAAGAAAAGATTTTATTTGTTTTAAAAGAAGTCGTCCGATACCGAGAAAACGGAGACGAATTTATCAAACAAATAGAAAGCGATTTTGAAAAATATTATGAATATATAAGCAAAATAAATTAAGATGGCCACAGCAAATATAACAAGGGGCGTAAACCAATTTACGCATATATTTAACCAATTAATAAAAGGTTATCTATCGATATTTTTCATTACATTATTACTCTGGCTTGTAACCTTTATTGTATTTTTTTTATTGCTAAACAAAAGCCACGATACACACATATCTAAAAAATGGCTTGAGTCACATATGATAAAAAAAATTCCAATGATTAAAAATAAAACCATAGATTATAAAACCCCTGATGGTAATTTGCGTAAATCCCATATTAACAAATTTATAAACAATAATAATGTAAAACTTAGCTTGAGCAGAACAATTAAAAAAATTCAATTAAGCATATTATTATCAAGCTTACTAAGTATATTGAATTTTGTTCTACTGGTTATGTTGTTTATAAAATACGGCCAAAAACTTGAAAAGGGCAAGCACATTAGAGGCGGCACAATCGCAACAAATCAACAGCTAAACGAACTATTAAAGTCGAACCAAAAACAGAGCCGATTTAAAATTGGAGGGGTATATTTAGTTGATAGCCTGGAAACAAATCATATGTTTATTTCCGGAGCAACAGGAACAGGAAAAAGCTTTGCAATAAAAGATATTTTAGACCTTGTAAGACAATCAGATCAAAAATTTATTTGCTATGATAAATCAGGTGAATATGTATCACTTTATTATCGGGAGAATTATGATATCATTTTAAATCCATTTGATGCACGAATGGTAAATTATAATATTTGGAATGAATGTCTTGACGATTTTGATTATGAAAACATTGCATCATCATTTATTCCATCCAGCCCAAACGAAAATGCAAGCGCATCATTACACTTTACAAACTCAGGTCGTACATTGTTATGCGATACAATGAGAAAACTATCAGAAACCAATCAAGCAACCTCTGAAAATCTCTTAAAACATATTAATCAAGTTTCCTTAAAACAATTACATCAAATCTTACAGGGAACAGACTCACAAGGAGTTGTTAATCCTGATAATGAACGCCATGCATCAGACGTTAGATCAACAGTTGCGCCCATGATCAAAGCATTAAGATATTTACAGGGTAAAGATAAAACCGGATTTTCTTTAAAAAAGTGGGTGAGAGACGATGAAGATAAAAGATGTGTATTTATTACATGCAAAGGATCTCAAAAAGAAACCCTATCCCCTCTAATTTCAGCATGGTTTGATATATTTTCAAAAGAGATAATGTCCCTTAAAGAAGACTTAAACCGGCGCATATGGATGATAATAGACGAGCTTGCATCATTACCGAAAATTGAGTCTCTCGTTGATTTTGCAAATGAAGCCAGAAAATTCGGTGGTTGTGGAATTTTTTCTGTGACGTCCGTAGAAGAGATGTACAGAATATACGGCAGAAGCAGGGCAAAGACGTTGGTTGGAATGTGTGGAACCAAATTGACATATAGATGTGATGAGCCAGATACAGCACAATGGATTTCCAGGCTGTATATGGAAGAAGAAATAAAAGAGATCAGCGAAGGTGTTAATATTTCAAATTCAGAACACCGTGGGGATTCCGTTAATATGAATGACCGGAGAGTTAACAAAGCCCTTTTTATGTCATCCGAAATCATGCAGTTAGATAATCTTAACTGCTTGTTAAAGCTTCCAGGTGCATATCCTGTTACAAAAATAAAAATTAAACCAAAAGAGAGAGAAACAATTGCCGAAGGTTTTATTGAAAAGAAAATAAAACTCAAACCAATTATTGTTGAAGAAGAACAGGAACAAGATTTAATACTACCTGCATCCGGCTATCCCTTGGCAGGGTGCTCCCCATCAGAGCCCATCTCCATTCAAGAACCTGATAAAAAACCTAAAAGGCCATTTATCTAATGCTATCAATTGCAATACTAAAAAACGCCGATGCCGTAGTTGCCTACTTTGAAAAAGACAACTACTACGCCAAAGACGACCCCCAGGCGCAGCAATACAGCCAATGGTTTGGTCGAGGTGCGGAGCAATTGAATCTTGAAGGTAATATATCCAAAGATGATTTTGTTAATCTTCTCGAAGGTTACGTCGGCGATAAACGGCTTGGCAGAAATGTTGATGGCAATTGGGAACATACCCCTGGCTGGGATTTAACATTTTCAGCCCCAAAGTCTTATTCAATCTTGAACCAGTTAACCGACAATAAAGATTTCCATGCAGCACATGATAAAGCTGTTCAGGAAACATTAAGATATATCGAGGATCATGCAGCTTATGTAAGGATCACAAAACACGGAAAAACCCAAAAACTACTTCAAAAGAATCTTACAATCGCAATGTTCAGGCATGACACGTCAAGGGCTCTTGATCCAAACGATCATACACATTGCGTTGTCGCAAATGCCGTTAAAACCGAAGACGGGTGGCGATCTTTAGATTCAAAAAAATTCTTTGATATGAAACTGCAATCCGGAGAATTTTACAGAAAACAGTTAGCCCGGGAATTAACTGCCCTTGGTTTTGAATACGAAGTCACAAGGGAAAAAGATTTTTTATTTGAAATCTCCGGGGTACCTCCAGATCTAATTAAACACCATTCACAACGCCGTGAGGCGATTTTAAAACAGTTAGCCATCCTTGGCCTTGACCCTGCAAATGCAAAAGCAGCAGCAATAGCAGCCTTGGATACACGGCAATACAAGCTTGATGCAAACAGAGAAGAACTAAAAAAAGAATGGAAAGCTATTTCAGAACAATATAATTTTAACCCAGGTTCTGTAATGGCAAACGCTGTTAAAACAAAAAGAAAATTAACACGATTAAACCAAGACATTGATCCGGCAGAAAAAACACTGGAAGTAGTCAGTCATGTCATGGCTGTTTTATCGGAACGTGACGCCTCGTTTAAAAAAGAAGACTTCATTGACGAGTGTGTTTCTTGTAATATTTTTCGCCCATCTTATGATGAAGTTCTATATGCAATAGATGCAAAGATAAACTCAGGTGATTTAATTGAAATCGGGGATGACAGACAAGGGTTTTTTACAACAAAAGCCGGCCAGGAGCTTGAAAAAGCAACGATAGATCAACTGTATCAAGGCTTTGAGAAGCTGGAGCCTGTTTGTACTGATGTTGATCTTAAAAAATTATTTCCTGACGTTGATTTTTCTGAAGGGCAGGGAGATAGCCTGAAATTAATCCTTGAAACCAAGGATCAATTTATTGGTGTCCAGGGCTACGCCGGAACAGGTAAAACCTTTATGCTTAAATCTGCGACAACAATTGCAGAAATGAACGGATTTGAAGTTAAAGGCATGGCTAAGTCTTCTAGTGCCGCTCAAATCCTTGGTAATGAAATTGAGCGAGAAACTAAAAACATATCGCAGCATATTGCAGACCATTACAAAGAACAAAGAATGCATAAAGGGGTTAAAATAGATAATTCAAAACAACTTTGGTTTGTGGATGAATCTTCATTAGCGTCAACAAAAGACTTAAAAACCCTTATGGGTATTGCAGATAAAACAGATGCAAGAGTTGTTTTTATCGGAGATACAGCGCAAAAGGACTCTGTTGAAGCCGGCCGAATTTTTTATCAACTGCAAGCAGCAGGGATGGATACGGCTATCATGGCCGACATAAAGAGACAAAAAGATCAAGAATTAAGAAAAGCTGTTTATTCTCTTGTGTCTCTGATCGGTGTAAATGAATTAAAAGAAATTGAGCAAAACAGGAATGTAGAGGTAGCAAAAAGAGATTTTAAAGAATTTTGTGAAAAAGTAAAACCCTTAGTAACCGAAGACCAACACAAAGAATTAATACAAATATCAAACAAGCTCAACATGGCAGAAACAGCCAAAGAACGCAATTTATGTTTAAAAAACGCCATATCCATAGTGTCTGATGATGTATCAAAGGCGTTAGAAAATATAGAAGGCCGTATTTCTGAATATCAAAAAACAGAAGAACGAGAAAATGCGTTAATCGATGATTTTTTTCTCTTATCAAAAGAGGAGCGTGCTGAAACTATCATTATTATTCCTTCTAATGAGGGAAGAAACAAAATCAATAAAAAGCTGCGAGAGCATTTTAATACCAAAGGTATTTTGCAAGGAAACGAAATTAAAATAAACGCATTGGTCAATAGAGGTCTAGAATCTGAGCGTTTAAAACATACCTATGCTTACAGGGTTAACGATGTTATCCGGTTTGGGCGTGATTTTAGAAAAAACAAAAAAAATTATATTAAAGCAGGGGAATATTTTAGAGTCCTGGAAAACAACGGAGAGCTGAAACTTCAAAAAATCAAAACCATTAATGAAGAAGATAAAACAATCACCTGGAAACCTAAAAAAACCATGCGTGACCGATCCGTGGAACTATACGAAGAAGAAGAAAGGGGACTACAAGTCGGCGATAAAATCCGATGGCGTAAAAACTTAAACGACCTGGAAATATTAAATGGTGAAGAATCAACCATTAAAAGCATTCATGATAAAGTCATTACAACCATTAACGCAAAAGGGGTTAAGCGTGATTTTGATTTATCAAAAATACATTTTCGCCATTTAGATTATGCCTACACACATACAGTTGATTCAGCTCAAGGTGCGACCTTTAACCGCGTTATGGGTATGTGTGAGTCTTTTCGAAAAAACCTGATAAACCAGAAAGCATTTTATGTTGTACTGAGTCGAGCCAAAGAACATGCACGCCTGTATACTGATAAAGCAAAGCATTTGTTTAACGCAATACTGGAAAGGCACGGAGCCAATACAGTTGCCATAGATGCCAAAGAATACGCATGGACTATCAATAAACACTTACAAAAAGGCCAGGAAAAGGTCATTGACAAACCAGTGAAAACGGAAAAAACTGTTTCAACGGGTATATTTTTATGACTCCGACCTTTTTCTTGACAGTCGCATCAAGGCCAATTATAATTGCAATTATAATGATACAAATCATTGAAGTGAGGTATAACCATGGGTCAAGTAACAATATATCTTGATAATGAGATTGAAAATAAAATAAAAACTGCGGCCAAAACAAGCGATTTGTCCGTTAGTAAATGGATTACAAACATCATTAAAGAAAAAATATCAACAGAATGGCCGCAAGATGTAATTAAATTGGCAGGCAGCTGGAAAGAGGATTTTCCATCATTGGAAGAAATTCGTTCAACTCATGTAGTTGATGCCAGTCGAGAGGTTTTGTAAAATTGTATATTCTTGACACCAATACGCTAATTTATTTTTTCAAGGGCATAGGTGATGTTGCCGGTATTCTATTATCTAAAGCCCCCCAAGATATATCCATTCCATCAATTGCACTCTATGAACTCGAAGTTGGAATTGCAAAATCAACAAAACCGAAGAAAAGAAGAAAACAATTAGAGTTACTTATATCACGGATCAGCATTTCTTCATTTGGGACAAAAGAAGCAAAAGTGGCCGCTATGATAAGAGCCAAGCTTGAAAGCAAAGGCACCCCAATCGGTCCCTACGACATACTGATTGCAGGTACCGCATTAAGTACCAACGCAACGCTAATTACTCATAACACAAAAGAATTTAAAAGAGTCAAGGGCCTTAAGATTGAAGATTGGTATTAACCGTCTATGCGCGAAGTTCGCAGCTCAATTATTATAACTTAAAAGGATCGGAGAAATTATGCAATTAATCAGAAAAAACATGAAGCTTTTTGTTGCGATATATCTAATTTTTTGCGTCAGCACTTTTATGGTTATTACAGATTCATTTGCAGTACAAAAACCCAGCTATTTGGCTGGAGCTGGAGACGCAGAAGCAAAAGCAAGTGATTTTCTTACTTCACTTATCAACTGGGCTGCGGCTTTGGCTATTGGTTTTGGGACCCTTGGAATTATTGCGGGAGGCATAATGCTTGTGCCGGTGCTAGGACAGCAAAGTAAAGCAAAGTTCTTTTTCCTTGGTGGAGCCGGCGCCATTGTGGTTGGTGTAGCTGGCCTGTCTATCGCTAGTTGGCTTTATGACAAAATGTCATGAAGAATCGGAAGGATGCTGATTTTTGATTAACTTAGCTATTTGCCTTTCCATGGTAGCCACTCTTTTATTCAACGTTTCCTGAGTCCGGATCGAAGAGAGAAACGCATTAATATGACAGATAAGCACCGCTTGAAATTCGGTATCCAGAGCGTTTTCCTGATAGGCTTCCTTTGAGTCTTTTCCTCGAAGCATTTCGCCTTTGCCAGTGAATAGCCAATAGATATTTATGTCCGTTTTTCGGACCAAACTCTCTATAGGCTTTGACGATGGTTTAGACTGGTTGTTTTCAATATCGGATAATGAGCCGTGAGAAATTCCTAATAATTTAGAAAAAGGCACGATCTTGAGATGTTTCGATACACGGAAAACCCTTAACCGTCCCCCAATGGTCTTTTCATCTACTTTTTTCATTTATCGGACATTTTTCTTGACACATGTAGATTGTTTGGACTAAACTTTATCCACGAAGCTTACGACGTTGGTCGTGGGTGGCTCACCAAAACTATTCAATACACCGACAATAAGCAAAAATAAACAATTTTCTGTCGTTAAGAAAAAAGAATAGGATCAAAAATATGCCTGCTTTTAACAGACGAATAAGACCTAAAGAATATTTTGGAGTAAGCGCGGTTGCTTTTATTTGTTTTATGTGCGGGTTTATTTTTACTGCATTTTCTTTTTTACCGTTTTTGGTTTGCCATATAGTTTTTCCGGCGCTGGCAATGGGGGCTTATGTTTTAACAGTATTATCCTTTTTAAAACATAAAGACTCATTATTTCTTACTGTAATAGCTGAGTCTAAAAAAGATCTCAAATGCAGGCCTAAAGAAGCTATGGAAGAATGGTAACAGCCTATAGTGATAGGTATACATGGTATACCCCGCTTAATGAGCGCGTGATGGCTCACAGTGACGGTTTTGTGTCGTTGATGATATCATGGGATGGCCTTGACTGCGAAATGGCTGATAAGAGCCAATTGCAAGGCTTATATGATAGTCTGTATATGTTTATTGATAATCTTGGCCAGGATTTTTGTGCGGAGTTTCATTGGTGGAGAGAACGTGATGATTTAATGGCCACGCGTTATCTTGCAAACAATAAAAAAATTATCCGTGGTCACAATATAGCAATTCCCATCCGTGAGGCTATGGCTGAACATTTAGGGCCGTGCGGGTTTTCAAATAGCGTTGCTGTTGTTTTAATGACACACTATAAGAGTGTCACTAATAATCCGTTTGTTGGTAATAAATTTAATGCAAAAAAACAGAAAAAGGCAGCACAAAATTTATTAGAAAAAACTAACAAGGTGATTCGATTTTTAAAGGGCGGGAAAATAGCAACCATTGCTGATTACTGCAAGCGTATTCAACAGTCAATAAACAGAAAACCGTTTCTAAAGGGTCATAAAAGCAACACAGATTATCGGTTTGATTTGTCAGAGCAATTAGTGCCTGATGTCCCAGAACTAACAGATTCAGGCTGTATTAGAATGAATGGTGAGCTTACCAGGAGCATTTGTTTATTTATGTACCCCGATGCTTTTGCTGGCTGGTTTTTACCGATAGCCTCTATTCCGATGGAAATGCATGTATCTTTTGTAATTAAACCTGCGCATACAAGGAAAGCGGTTGACGATGCTGCTGATGAATCAGAAACCGAAGACGCAACACAGGCAAAGAAGGGGACAAAATATACAAAAAAAGCAATTGGAGATCGCGAAGAATTTACCAATTATGTCACAGAATATAACCTGAATATTTTTAAAAACTGCTTTATAATTCATCTTCATGGTTCTCAGGAGGAAATAACAGAATACCATGATCTGATAGATAATTTTATTAATAATTCAGGCGGTGAAATCCGTTCCAGCGCTAATGTTCAAGGGCATTTTTTTAGGGTTGCACAGCCGGGAATGGGGCTTTACAGTAACAGATTCAGGCCTGACGAAACATGGCAGGTAGGCAATATGGTTCCCTGTATTGTTTATGATGAAGGTATTCCAGGCGCTGAATGTCTGCGACTCACTCAATCATGCCAACTTGCCGGATTTTCTATTTTGCAGCATCCAGTTGCAAATACAATAACAATCGGTTTAATGGGTAGTGGTAAGGATGTTGATACAAACTGTGAAATCATGGAGTGCTACCCTCTGGGTCTTAACTATTTTGCCCTTGAGGCCGGAGATAGTTACAAGTGGCCGATAGAAGCCCTTGAAGGTAGTTATACAAAGATTGATCCCCGAAATACAGTTGTTAATCCTCTTATAGAGTATGAACTGGCTGATTATACTAAAAAAGACCCTGTTGATCTACTCTTGTTGTCCGGCACATTATCTTCATTATCATTTATGCTGCTTGAAGATACAAAACCAATGGAGCATGCCCAGGAATCTGCTGCAGGGCTTGCTTTAAAGAATCTCTATATAACCGAACCCCCGAAAAACAAAAAAGCTCCATTGCTTCCTGATTTTTTGTATTCCTTAAAGCACTCCGAGTATGACAGCGATCCTGATGCAAAAGCAGGTAAAGAAATGCATGATAAGTTAAAATCTTTTTTAAATACTTATCATGGCCGTGTTTTTGCCCAGGAGGATAATTTAGAAATACATCCAACCCTTAATGGAATTGATTTAAAGTTAGTCAGCGAGACTAGCGACAAGTTGCTTCTCTTTTATCTGATTTTTATTTGTCTGAGATATACGCAAGCTGCTTTTTTTAAGTCTGATGAACCAGCAAGAATTTTGTGTAATGAAATTGATGTCTATATGAAAAGCCATCCTGAAGTTGTTGGCCGTATGCTTGGATCTGTTATCCGTATGGGCAGAAAGGATGGTTGCAGCAGTGCAATTAATACGCAAGGCATTTATGAACTGGAAAATCTTGATCCAATCGTTATTTCCGGATCACCCTTAAAAAATCTCTGGTGGCGGGATCGGGAATGGGGAAAGATATCCGCCATACTTGATGGTCTCCCGGAAACACCGTTGAAGCTTTGGAAGGCTTATAAAAATCCTTATAATCTCAATTATCGACAGGGAATGAGGGTTGTGCATGGTAAATACTATGATCTGCACTTAACCTTTCCCCAGGTTGTTTTGGACATTGCATCCACGAGCCGGGACGAGCGTGCTGAAAAACAAAAGATTGAAGCTCAAACAAATGATGTTTGGGAAAGGTTGCGGCTGTTGCAAGAATTTAGGAGCAGGAGGTCATGAAAAAAACAGTTCTTGCTGTCGTAGTGTCATTATTTTTTGTTTCACCGGCGTTTGGTGATCTTACGGGAGCAGGTGATGCTGCGATAACACTTCAGCTTACAAAAATTTATGCCATTCTAACGAGCAAATATTCAGCAGTGCTGAAAACATTACAGGAATTAAAAACACAAAATGCCTTTCTGCAAAATATGGTTGATAAAGCACGAATGATGAAAAAAGAGTATGATTTTGTGCGTAACTTTAGTGTGGAAGCTGTCATAAACCGTGTGCAAAACGATTATGAAAACCTTACTTTACTGGATAATCTTGACGGCCGATCCCCTGAACAGCAATTTGAAATGATGCTCACTGAAATCGACAGGCGGTTTGATAAACCAAACGATGAAGATGAAAAGATGAAAAGAAAATTAAAGGGGAGGGTTCGTGAGTTGCAACGCCTGCAGGCGTTGCTTGAAGCAAAATTAGACGAAGCAAAAACATTAACAGAAAACGATAATAACATAAAGAGTATTCATAATTCTATTGCGACAACTAATTGTTTATTGCTTAGTTTGGAGGCCCAAAGGCAGCAAAGAGCAATTTTAGAACAAGTGCAGGATATAAACGAAGAAAAAGAAAGGCAAAGCAATGTCGATGATTTTCAAAAGGCTTTAAGGAAAATGGGGCGTGGCGTAGCTTCAATGGAATAATTATGGATTTTTTTCAAGAGTTTAAACTAAATGCTATAATTGATATAATAGATTTTTTGAAGCCGACCATTATTTATGAATCACTTGGCAGCGTTGCAATGGTTTATATTTCTTTCGGGATACCAATTTTTCTGACATTTGCACTTTTTTCACGCTATCTTGAAGAATCGGCAAAAGCAATGGCCGGAGAAGCCAAGTTTATAGTTGCCGTTAAGGATACTTTAGTGACCTGTGTGTTTCTGTGTGGCTATGCTGCGATAGGCATAATTTTGGTAAAATTAATTTCAGTCATCGGGGAAAAATTCTATGAGTATGGGTCTTTTGCTGTGATCTGTGAGGATTATGCTGATACTATAGAAACGGTTACAACCCTTACTAAAGAATATGAAAAGTTAGAATTATTTGACTTTTTTCGTAAAAGTCTTCGTTCGATTTCAAGTATTGCGGGCTGGCTGTTTTTTTATGCGACTATAATTTTATTTATTTTTGTTTATGCTTTTTTACGCCTTGCATACTGTCTTTTGTATTGTCTGGCTTATTTGTGGGGTTTTGTCGCCCTGCCGTTAATGCTTTCGAAGAGGATGGACCTTTCAACCGGCTGGATAAAAACATTATTATCTCTGTTAGCCTGGCCTATTATAGAGGCTTCGTTTTATGGCCTAGTTTCTCCCCTGTTTAAACAATTTAGTACAACTATGATCGCCACTTATTCTGGCAAAGCTGGTGTAATCGTTCTTGCTGGTTACGTATATCTATTACTGGGGATTATTAATCTAATTTTAGTTGCAATTTCGGTTGCCGCTGTTTTTGTATCTTTTTTCCTTGTAATGAATCAGTCGGCAGCACTTGGGGTGGCTGCGCCTTTTATTGCAACGGCTGCTGCCGGGGCTGGTATGTTCCAAAATATTGCCCGGAATATACAAAAAGCATCAATTTCAAATATGGCACGCCAAGGCTCTAAAGCCATGGACAATACCGTCGCAGGAGCAACAAGGTTTGTATCAGGAGCTGCCGGTGCAGTTGCTAACACTGCTGGTGCTATTGCCGGGGCTGGCAATGCTATGGTTGATAGATTTAGAGGTGGTGGAAGCAGTGGTGGTTCCATTGATAGCCTTCCAGGGAAATCAGACACACCTTCCGGAGGTTCTTCAATGCAGCCTTCTTTAAGTTCTGATGCTTCAAAGGCTTCAGCTCCAGGTTCTGATGCTGGTTTAACCCCTGCAAGCCCGGTTCATAACGCTGGCGATAGCGCTATCGGTTCCGGCGCTCAACAACAGGCCGCAACAAGCGATAATGCCCAGCAACAAAATAAAGTGCCACAAGCTGATGATAAAGGAAAAAGCACGGCACAAGGTGCAGATAATAGCCGGACGGTTGCGGGTTTGGATGGTGCTAAAACCAGCGAGGCTTCAAGCGATAATCAGAGCCAGAAAGTCAGTGGCGCTGAATCAATTAACAATCAGGGTCAATCGGATCCTGTTAATACTCCTCCAAAGGCCAGCAGCCGGAAAACAATTTTAAACGATATACAAAAAATTGGTGCGGCTTCAGTGATTTCAGGCGATGATGCGCCCGTGGATTGAAACTGGATAAATAATGTTCAATATATTTAAAAAAAGAGATGATATTTTGCCGGTGGAAAATACTAACTCTCCTTTTTCTCATGGCCCCCAGCTTAAGCGTGAGAAGCGATTAAGCTTGTATTTATGGTTTTCTCTTGGGGTTAACCTGTTTCTGATTTTTTGTTTCTTTATTGCCACTGTTTTTTTCCTTACAACTGATCCAAAAGTAATTGTTGTTGATGCTGAAACAGGCGAGGTAATCGGGGAATACAGAACAACCGCATACAAAACCCAGGCAGAAATCAAGGGTGGAATGCAAAAATTTCTAGAATATTATTTATCGTTCAACTCAAAAACAGTTTATGAAGACCACGCCAGGGCAATTAATATGATGTCTGATGAATTAAGCCGTGAACGAATTGACTACTTAAAAAAAACAAACCTTACTTATGAAATATTTTCCGCAAACACAACTTTTGAACTGGATTTTAAAAAAACCATTATTAAACAAATAAAAGATGGCTCTGCGTTGGTTGAGCTGGCTGGCGATCTTATCATTTATACTCACGGGGCACGACCGACAACACGACCATTTAACTTTGTTCTTAAGGCCCAAATGGTTACGCTGAAAGGTAAGGACACCATAGGATTGAAAATAACGGAGATTTTTGAATATGATTAAAAAAATAATCCTCTCCCTTTTTTTAGTTTGTTTTTGGGCTTTTGCTGTTTTTGCTGTTGATCGTGATATGCCTAAAACTCGGCGCATAAAGATATCATCAGGCATTACAGAGGTTGTACTGGACATTTACCCGACCCTGGGGGTGAAGTGCATTTTTCCCTGGGTCTTGTCAGAAAACAGCAAAGAGTTGCCTTACACTGGAAAGTTAATAAACAGTAGTTTGTTTGCAATGAATCGAGTGGATGGTCAAAACTATGTGCTGTTCAACATTGCAGTGCAAGGCGGTAATATCGAAAACGCAATGTCTGACGCTTTTATAAACGTTGCCGGCTATCATATTGTTTTCAGGTTGAGGGCAACCCTTGATGATCGTAAACATTATAGTTCAGTTGTTTTTGATCTTGGAGAAGCTGAAAAGCTTGATCTTATAGAGAGATCTATACAACGCAGAATGATAGCGTTGCGGAAAGACTTTGAACTAAAAGAAAAAGAGCTTGATAAACGGGCTAATATGCTGGCCCTTAAGCTTGTCGGGCGCATGTCATTATTGGAACCGAAAAAACACAGAATTAAAACCGAAAATGTTTTAAAGCTTTCAAACGGTGATAAAATAATTTTTTACTGCGAGACCATCTATGACTATGGAACTATTTTTGTCATTCCTATTGAGATTGAAAATAAGTCAGGAATGTTACCTCTTTATATACAAAATGTTGGTTTAGAGAAATATGACAAGGCTGACACAAGCTTTCCTATCATCTCTGAATTTGAGGTAGAGGATATAAAACTAAGCAATAATAAATTTACGTCCGGTTTTGTTGTAACTGAAGATAGCCGTTTAATCAAAAACGGTGACACTAAATGCACTGTTTTTACTGACCGTGGAAACGTGGTGGTCGAATGGTAAAGGCTTTAATCTTTCTTTTATGTTGTTTTGTGCCTTTGGCCTTTGCGGGCAAAGACAAGATCGATGGCGATACTCTTAAATTTATACTTGCTCCGGCTGAATCAGAACACGCAAGGCACAGGAATGATCTAAACGCTGATGAAATGCATTTACTGATTCAGAAAAAACAGGAACAAGAGAAGAGCGTAGCTCAACAACATGATCAGGGATTTGTATCTGCCCCAGAAGAAGAGGAGCCTGGTTCGTCTTTAGCGCCAGAGGATGAGGCTGGAAATGGTCAAAATGGTGGGAATGGATGGCCGGAAGATATAAACAAGGCAAATTTAGCAAGACCAGAAGAAAAGGAGTCCGGTTCGTCCTCAGCAGCAACGGAAGAAGAGCGGTCCGGTTCGTCTAACAAAAATAAAGCATCTGATAAGCAAAAACCCAAAAAGAAAAATTATAGGCGTATGCCGCCAAACTGGAACATGATCGACATAAAGACTGTAGTGCCCGTTAATGTATATTCCGATGATGTTAAGACCACGCCTGGCCCTTTGTTTGGCATTCGAATGGGTACAGAAATTCGCGCAAAACTGGTCAGGGCTACAACAAACGTTGAACCTGGAGCAACAGAGTTTATCACGACCTCAGATTGTTTTGGGGATTATAAAAACCTTCCTGTTGGCACAAAGATTTTTTTTAATAAGACCGTAGCTTCAGGTTCTAATCGGCTGTATTTTGGTTCTTCCGGTGGTTTAAATGCCATAACACCGGAGGGGGAAGAGTTTACAATAATATGCAGTGTGGCTGATATCACGATCAACAAACAACTTGGTCTTGTCGGCGCTATTACGACTGATGAAAAAATTATACAGAGATCGATAGCAGCAGGTACTTTCGCTGCCGGAAAAAGTGTTGTCAGTTCTTTAAGTGGAAATATTGCTGCCGAGGTCGCAGGCGCTGTTGCCGACACCGCTCTAGGTGAAAAAGAGGCTCAGTCAGATGCTTCTTTAAGAAAAGCAACCTTTGTGATCCTGGTAAGTCCTCAGGATGTTTATATTCGAGTGGACAAATCATTTTGATGGAGAAAAAATGAAAAAGTTATTCGTATGTTTATTTGTTTTTGGTTTGGTTTTTTGTGGCTCTGCGTTTGCTGCTGATTCGCCAATGGTCGGGCTTTCCTCATATTTTTGCAATTATGATATTAGTGACCCTGATGGTGATACAGACGATTATAGCGGTTTTCAGTTTGTTAATGTTATATATATTGCGCCGTTATCGAATAAAAACAGGTTGTTTATTGAGGGCGGAATGGTTGACTTCAAAACTTCCGCATCAACAAAACAGATTGGCAACACAGTAAGCGGCTACAGGTTGTCTGCGGCATACCAGTGGAAAATAAGGCCATCAAGAAAACTTCACTTTTGGTTGGGGGGAGGCGTCAGCTTGTTTCAATTAGATTATGAATCACGATACACTGTAACCAGCTTAGGCTATTTGCAAACGCTTTATCACGATCGCTCTGAAAGCTCTTTTAGTGGCTATATTAACGCTTCTAAAGAATGGGAAGTATTCGAAAACTTCGACTTTGGCGTAAACCTTGCCTATCAGCTTTCTTTTGATAATTCTATTTCTGGGTTCAGTGCCGGGGTTGTTGTTTATTACAAGTTCGGAGGAAATTAAAATCATTTTATGATGCAGAACTTTCCTGATTATAACGGATTTGGGGGCGAAGGTTTAAATCCTCCCCCAAATCCGTTATGATCAGAATTTATAAAGGGCAAAAGTGCTATCAGAATACATCGTGAACTATTAGGAACGAAAAGAATGACGGGGTTAAGCTTTTGGGCGACCGGTTACTGTGTGAGTACGGTGGGTTTGGGTGAAGAAATGATAAAGAAATATATCCGAGAGCAAGACAACTCAGATAAAGGGTAGATAAGTTGGAAGAATAAACGATAATCAGCCCCTTTAGGGGCTTTCCCTACAACAAAGATCACCTTCGAGGGGTCTTTATCAAATCGCGTTCTATGTCGTGGTAGGTATTTCTATCTCTACAAAAATTAAATTGCCTTCCGATTTTTTTCACTTATTCTTACTGGTCCCTGTTTTCCTTTAACTCATTTATTTGTTCTTCCATGGCCACCATTCTATGTTCTATGCCTTGCTCTATTTTTATGAGGCATTCTTCCACCTTAATGGTATGAGCAAAGTACCTGATGTTCCGTTGCAGGGCGTCAAAAGCTGCCTTATTTCCACTTTCCAATACCTTTTTTGCCCCTTCCAGTAATTCGGCCACTTCAGGGTCTTTATCCTGAGGATTTTCCTTTGTGTCTTTTCCTCGAAGCATTTCGCCTTCGCCGGTCAGCAGCCAGTCAACACTAATTTTATATGTTTCGGAAATCCGTATCAAATGTTCAGGTTTTGGCAACTTGCCTTTCATATAACCTTGAAATGTGCTTACCGGAATCCCAGCTTTTTTTGCGAAAAGAGTATGTTTGCCATTTGAAAAACGGTCAATGGCTATTTTAATTCTACTTAAAAAACTTTCCATATTTCATATTTTTCTTGACAAAGTGCGAATATGCGTATTATAAATTATAAAAATATTATATCGCAGTTAGAAATAAATGCAATTAATAAATGCATTAATAAATTTAGGAGAAACCATGGCTGAATTAATTAATCGGTTTAAACCACTACCTTTGGTAGTGGAAAGATAAAAAGGTTTTACCGTTGTAATAATTGTTCAGTACAAATGTACCTCCCTGGAAGGATACAAAATAGGAGGTACATTATGAAAGAACGTGAATTTAACAAGTTATCGCATACGATTTATGAATGTATGTACCATGTAGTGTTTTGCCCGAAATATCGCAAGAAGATTTTGCAAGATGATATAGCAGAGTATATTAAACAACAGATATATATTTTATGCCGTCAAAAAGACTTGGTAGAAGTTTTAGAATTGAATGTTCAAGTTGACCATGTTCATCTCATAGTCTCAATTCCGCCTAAGTATTCAGTATCAGCTTTTATGGGATTTTTGAAAGGAAAAATAGCATTAAGACTTTTTCAAAAATATGATAGAGTTGGCAAGAAGTTTTGGGGGCGGCATTTTTGGTCTCGTGGATATTGCGTAAGTACTGTTGGATTGGATGAAGAGCGGATAAGAAAATATGTAAAGTGGCAAAAGAAGAAAGATAAAGAGATTGAAGACAAACAAAGAAAGTTATTTGAATAAAAAACATTAAAAATATCGCACCTTCCAGGGCGAATAAAACATGCTACCGCCTCTGGCGGTAGTAATTTGACTAAAACAAAATCAATGAATTTTTTTTTGTTATGTTTACTTTTATTTTGCGTAAGCTTTGTAGCTTGTAACAACGGAGGTGGAGATAAGGACGATATCCCAGAACAAACACCAAATGGCGGCATTGACGGCAATGCCGTTGATGCTTTGGTTATCAATGGCACGATAACTGTTTTTGAATGGAAAAACGGTGTTAAAGGCTCACAACTAGCGCAAACAACAACAGACGAAAATGGCTATTATAAACTGGCTGTAAGAGCTGAATCGCAGCCGGTTTTAATTCAGCTCGAGGGCGGATACTATATAGAAGAAGCCAGTGGTACAAAAGTTGACTTAAAAGACGGCCAAAAACTTTTTTGTGTAATTACATTTGACATGGGAAGTGATTTGTCTGTCATGGTGACACCCTGGACCACCATAGCATATGGCTTGACGCAATATTATTTAAGCGAGGGAGAAAATGTTGCAAATGCCATTACGCTTGGCACAGCAGCGATATCAACATTGATTGATGTTTTAATCACAAAAGTATGTCCCCAAAATATCACAGAAGATGTCGTTTCATCTATTTTAACCGATGAACTGCAGTATGGCTTTTTCTGTGCGGCCATTTCGGAATGGACCAAAAGCATATCTATTGAAAACGGCCATGATGGCAGTAAAACACATAGTTATTGGAATTCTATTTATATGAACCAACTCATGTATAGAGATATAGCGGTTGACGGTCAACTTGATGGCCGCGGATGGTCCATGGATAAAAGCACTGTGGTCGAATTGAGTATGGGCAGTGTATTGTTGGACGCACAGATTTACAGGAAGTATATCGGTCTGCACATGATTAATGCTGCAAACGCTGACTATAACCGATCAGGCTTAACAGTTGATGATATTCTTGGCAGCGCCTTGCAGTTTGCTAATAGAGTAAATGAAATTTTTGAATACTCTGAGCCTTTGCCGATTGATAACACTCCGCCAATCATAACCAGAACCGATGCTGTTGGTACGGTTTACAGTGGTTTGATTAATTATCAATTTATGGTGAAAGATCACTGCGGAGTCGCTTTTGTTGAATTAAGCATAGGAGATGATGAGCTGGTTACAATAGTTCCGGACAGCACATTTGTTACATTTTCGATAGACACAAGTTTATATAATGAAGGAGAGAACGAGCTTGTCATCACAGCCGAGGATGCCCTTGGCAACAGCCTGACAACCAGCCATACGTTGACATTTAACAACATTGGCGTGTCTATTAACATAACAAGTGCAAGCATCACAAACCAAAGAGAATATAGAATTGAGGGTACCTATACGGAAGTTAATACAGAAATTACAGAAATAAATTTAAGTTCAGGTGGTGATGATTACAGTGCAAGCCTTAGCAATGTAGATGGCACATGGTCAGCAGCTTTAACTCTTTCAAACGGATCAAATGCTGTCGATATTGAAGTTATTGATAATGTCGGCAATGTTAACATAACAGAATTTGCGGTTGATTTGGATCAGCAAAATCCGTTTTTAACTAACGGCATACACAGCAATGCAACCTATAAAACAGAAATCGGCCTGAAAGCTAAACAAATAGAGGATAAATATACAGCAGATCCGATTTATATTGATATTTACAACTCAAGCTTAAATGGCTGCCCTGTTGCCGCAGAAAATCTGTTAGCCGCAGAAATACCATATTTTAATTTTATGGTTGAGGATCCGTCTGACAATGGAGTTTCAACTGAGCCAGCGGATTTAAACGTTACTTTTGATTTTTACACCGGCGGAAATCAGCTTATTTTCGGCAATGTCCTTACGCTTACCTCTGACACAGATGACGAGTATTTAATACCACTTTGCACCGAGTATTTTACCGATGCCTGGGCACAGCAAACAGATACAGAGATTGTAAATCTCATAAAAGTATCGCTGGAAGATCAAGCTGGTAACATAAGTCAAAAAAACTATGAATTTAAAGTTTATTTTAATGCTCCAATGGTGTCGATAAACTCTTTCACTGATAATTGTACGGTTGTTATACGATCTTTTATTGCCGGAACCCCAGGCGCAATTATAGCGACCGGCACAACTGATAGTGACGGTTATTGCGCTTTAAACGTTGCAACTGAAGCACAGCCTATACATATCAGCCTTTCTGAAGGTAGATATTTTGAACAAAGCACAGGCAATTATGTTGATATGGAGTCAGGCCAGGAAATAACAGCGGTCTATAATTTTAATAAGGCCGATTGTTCTATAACTGTCAGCCCCCTGACACATTTAGCAGCAATATCGGCAGAACATTCATACAGTGCAGGAGCGGTTGATTATTCTGATGATGCTGTGGACTCTGCAAATGCAACAATTAGCCAGATTTATGGCGTTGATATCGTAAATACAGAGCCGTTAAGGATTTCTTCATTTATAAGTGGATCAACAGGTTATTCAGATGGTAATGCATATGGTTTTATCCTGGCTGGTATGAGCCGGATGTGCTGTGATGTTAGCGAAGCAAACACGACTTCCGGCAACATGTCGTACTACAACACGGTTTTGTTAATACAAAGAATGGGAACAGATATTGCTGACGGAAAGCTTGACGGACAAACCGGAAGCGATCTAATTTATTTCGGCGATCCAGTTGATCCTTATTTTTATCGAAATACTCTGGCAAACGCAATTCTTAATGCTGTAAATTCTGCGCAAAATCAGACAGGGTTTAAGACAATAGATGTGCTTGACAGCATGACAGGCATTGCTGAATGTGGAAATAATGTTTATGGATACCTACATCCTGTGCAAATGTTTGATCTCCATGGGCCGGAAGTTGTTGCAACAAATTTTATTTCCGGGGAAAATGTTTTTGGTGATACAGCAATCCTTGAATTTGCTGCAACAGACAAAACATCAATAGAAAATGTTGTGTTTAAAATCGACGGTGCAATATTAGAAATCATCTCAAAGAATTTTGACACCATTGCAATTTCCATTGATACAACAGAATATATAAATGGTGAGCATACAATTACAGCAATTGGAACAGATATGGGACTTGGAAACGAGTCAACCACAAACTTTATAATTTTGATTGATAATGCGCCACCGGTGGTGACTATAACATCCAACACACTGACAAACCAGATAGTATATACAATTGAGGGCACAGCTACCGATGAAGGCGCCGGAGTAGCAGCGTTTTCTTTGGGTCTCACACCAACGAGCCTCAAGGCTGCAGTAATTAATGTTCTTGGTGAATTTTCTAAAGAAATAACCCTGACAGCCGGTGTTAATTCAATATATTATGAGGTCATTGACAAGAAAGGTAAAATTTTTACAGGCACAACGACCATAGATTGTGACACACAGTCAGCATATATGACGACAGGATATTTAAATAGCATAAACCCCCGCTTTATATCGGACCGGGGCAACGTATATACAACGGAAAGACTAAACGACACAACCTGCGAAATGGACGACCCATTATATATACATTATACAATGATATCGCTCGGAGACACAGAAATGGAGGCATCAGTGTTAGATGATGCCGGTTATACATATTTCAGGATTCAGGTTTATGACTCACCTTCAGGAGAGGGTGACAACATAGTTAGAACAGCGCCGGCAGATTTAAGGTTTCAAATGCGTTATAAACAAGGGCCCTCTGTTGTGCTTGATTGGCATGACATAACAACAGATTTATGCACCGCAGGTCTGTCAGACGTTTTTGTATTGGTCCCTCTTTGTAATGAAGTGCTTGGGGAAACATGGAGTACAAACGAAAGTTCCATCCATTATATTGAAGTCATGGCAACAGACCTTGCAGGAAATGCGTGGACCAAAGAATTAACTTTTAAACTGAAAATAGAACAAACCGCGATAACAACGGATTCCACTCTATTGGATAACATTAAAACTATTGCATACAGTGATTTTATCGAGGTTCAGGGCGGTACCGCTCCATATACGTGGACTGTTGAGTCCGGAACCTTGCCTTGCGATTTATCTTTAAATAACAGCACCGGGGAAATTTCAGGAGACGGTTCAACAACATGGTGCGGTGTAGGTGTTTACCCTCTTACTGTGCGGGTGACAGACGCAAATGGAAAATATGATGAAAAAGGTTTTACAATCCAGCTCGTTGATTTTGTGACTATTACAGCGCCAACCAAAACAAGCTATACCGTTACTAATAACGATGCCCTTGAATTTAATATAAATGCAATAGGCGGTTATAATGAGTTTGATTTTGAGGTAGAAGGAACCCTACCTGGAGGCATGGCCTTTGAACACGTAAACGGCAGTAATTATGGGCGGATTCACTGTGATCTTTATGGTGTTATAGATCAACCCGCCCCTGGCATTTTAAAGGTTACAATAACCGCCACCGACACAACCGATGACAGGATTAATATTTCTCGGATCTTCTCTTTCAATATAGAAGAAGATATAAGATATAGCCGTGAGGCCGGGAAGAAATCATATGTAACTGAAACAGGCCATTGGTGGTTTAATGGTGTTAAGCTTGCTGCTAAGGCGAATAGATTGGTAATAACTAAAACAATAAATAGCGTTAAATGGAAATTTACTCGCGCTGGTTATAAAGAAAAAATTAGAGACATGTTTTCCTATTATGATTGTTTTGAAATTAGAAGGCAAAGGTGTCCAGGCGGTATTTGCCCATAAAAAGTGCTAATTGTTTTTATTAAAAATTTGGCATCCTTCCTTTTATGCCTATCCGGTTAACACAGATTAGCGCTTTGGGGTATGATCCTGCGCATGTCAGATTACCCCGGACCCTTAGGCGCGTAGGCACATACGATCCTGCAAAATCAGACGAGCCTGTGCTAACCGGATAGGCAGGTATAAAACTTGTAAAAGAAAAAGAGGAATATAAAAAATGGAATGATCTTGTACAAAGATACCATTATCTTGGCTATAAGAAAAACTTCGGACTGAAGCCATATTGGCGATAAAGAAGAATACAAGTGGTTTGGCAGAAGAATTTTTGCCATAGATGGAAGTAAAGTCAATGTTCCAAGGGAGCTGATGAAGGTTGAGAATGGGGATTACAAACTTCCATGCAGTCATGCTTTCTATCCACAGGTGGTTGATTAGCTGCCTATATCAGTTAAGACCAGAGCAACACGCAGAAATTATGAAAAATGCAGGAAAATGGCTTCTCTATTTTTTGTGTCTTATAGTGACAGGTATCTTTTTTATTTACTATCTTTTTCCATCAGATGCGGTAAAAAAATACATAACATTTAATTTTAACAGAGCTAACCCTGAGCTTAACATTACAATTGATAATATAAAGCCACTTTTTCCACCAAGTTTGAAGCTTTATAATGTAAGCCTTTATCGTCTGAATAATTTATTGTTCAAAGCGGAACAGATAAAGATAGCTTACGGGGTGTTATCCATTTTTCGCCCAAAAACTATTTTTTTCTTCAAGGCAGAAGCTTATGAAGGGATTCTGAAAGGCAGGGCTGATATAATGGCAAACAAACTTATGATTAACGCAGATCTGTCTGCTATTCAGACAAAAGATATACCTGTCGTGCAAAACTTATCCAATCTTAAAATATCGGGCATACTCAACGGAAAGGTCACATACAGTGGCGACAGGGAATTCGCAGGAACTGTAAGCTCCAAACTTACCCTGTCAAACTGCGAAGTTGAACCTTTAACACCTGTTTTCAACATGGAAAGTTTCAGGTTCGAGTCTATTATGGCCAACGCGACGATGAACAATCAAAAGATTCAAATAAATGAATGTGTCATAAAGGGCAAGCAGGCAGACGGCAGGATTTCCGGCTCTGTTAACTTAAAGAATCCGTTCGGCAAAAGTGTTGTAGACCTGACAGGAACTATTAAACCTCATCATTTACTTATTGAAAAGTTACAAAATATTTTTCCTGTAAAGACCTTCCTAAAAACCGATAAGGGCGATATCACTATCGGGTTATATGGCGACATTGATCAACCAGGTTTTTTTTACCGGTTTTGAACGATGTTCTTCTTTGATTATCGGGACTTCAAGCAGTTCCATTTGCTGGATGATGCGAGGAGGCGCTTCAAGCATACTGACTTTGCCATTACATACCGGAAAGCGGTAGTATGTATGTTTTGTCGATCAATTCTATCTAATATCGCAAAAACAAGACACCAGATATGAGGTTATTCCGAATGAAAAGAATATTTTGTTTGTGCTTCATGATTGCATTCATTTTTTTTGCTTCAATCGCTTTCGGGGATTATTTGGAAGTCCGCCGTCCAGCAACAATAAAGGCCGGGCCGGATCGAGACGCAAGGACTCTTGAGAAGGTCTCAACAGGAACCCGTTTACATCTCTTGGATGAGGGCCGCCAAACCAATGGTTATTACAGCGTCCTATCTGTTTCATTGGGACAAACCGGATGGATTTACCGAACGCTGGTGCGCCGATATCCCGGTGAAATTCCGGTGCTTGAAGGTAAAGTTTTTGATCCCCTGGCTGACCAGACTTTGAATCTTACCCCCGAACAGCGGCGTTTCGCATCTCGCCACTTGAGTTTGGGGAAACCACAGGGAATATATGAACGTGTTCGTGAGGGCTATGTCCTGGCTCAGGATGCCAGACTAAAAATTCCAATTTGGGTGCAATACCAATTGAGCCCTGATGAGTTGCAGGGACCGGCAAGCAGGACTAATGACTTTAAGCCAGACACATCAATACCATCTGGGTCTCGGGCCGAATTAGACGATTATTCTGGAAGCGGATTTGATCGAGGCCATATGGCTCCGGCCGGGGATATGAAAGGAAGCCAATGGGTGATGTCTGAAAGCTTCCTGCTCTCAAATATGTCGCCACAGGTTGGAATAGGATTTAATCGCAATATCTGGAAAAACCTTGAAGCGGCTATCAGGGGCTGGGTAGAACAACGTGGCGCTTTGACTATCATAACTGGTCCCGTCTTTGCCGTGGACGGCAATCAGGTCTCTTATCAGGTCATAGGAGAAAATCATGTGGCAGTGCCGACCCACTTCTACAAGATAATTGTAGACGCCAATAGTTCAAATAACATAGAAGCCTTGGCTTTTATGCTTCCAAATGAGAAACTCTCCGGGCGTCATTATAGCGATTTTTTAACAACTATTGATAAAATAGAAAAAGCCACGGGACTTGACTTCCTTTCTGCGCTGCCAGCTAATGTCCAAGAAACCGTGGAATCTTGGGAAGCGCAAACAATATGGTGAAAATCTTTTTCAGAAGGTATCCACCAAACACCCTTTTTTGTGGAGTGTATTATCGAACAGGGTTAATGCTTACGGTCAAACCAGACCAAACGGCTTGGTTAGCGTTGGTGGCTTCTCGCTAATGATAGATGCCATATATTATCCTGACCAGACAACCGAATGCAAACGCCCTTTGTTCATGATTCCGGTTGAAGCAGGTTTCCCATCCCCTGCAGAAGATTATATTGAAGGCGAAATTAATCTGAACAAACATCTTATAAAACATCCTGCTGCAACATTTTTTGTGAGGGTCGCGGGAGATTCCATGGTCGATGCCGGGATACATCCAGGAGATATTCTGATCGTGGATCGAGCCATCGAACCTGCTGACAAAAAAGTCGTAATCGCCTTAGTTAACGGGGATCTGACAGTGAAAAGGATTCGTATGATAAAAGGCAAGATTTTTTTGATGCCTGAAAATGAAAACTACAAGCCCATGCAGATAGAAGAAGAAATGAATTTTGAGATCTGGGGTATAGTAACAAACGTAATCCATCCTCTATAATATTTGTCAGGTAATGCCCTATGCCTCCTGCCTTTGCGATTGTAGATTGCAATAATTTTTATGTCTCCTGTGAGCGGGTTTTTAATCCAAAGCTTGCTGGAAAGCCTGTTGTAGTGCTTTCCAACAATGACGGCTGTGTTGTTGCCAGGTCAAACGAAGCCAAGGCTCTTGGCATCAAAATGGGTGTTCCTGTATTTAAGATTCGTAATTTAATTAAAACCCATGGAGTTCAGGCCTTTTCATCCAACTATGCTCTTTATGGCGACATGTCCCAAAGAATAATGAACACCCTTTCCGGATTTACCCCTGATATTGAAATTTATTCCATTGATGAAGCATTCCTAGATCTATCTCAATTCAAACGATATGATTTGTCTGATTATGGACACAAGATACGCTCTACAATAAAACAATGGACAGGCATTCCTGTTTCTATTGGCATTGCCGAGACCAAAACCCTTGCTAAAATCGCAAACAAGATCGCCAAAAAATCAGTAAAGGCAGAGGGTGTTTTGAATTTAACCGCTTCACATTATCAAAACAGAGCGCTTGAGATAACAGATGTTGGAGATGTCTGGGGTATAGGACGCAGTTATTCCAGGTTTTTGAACAATTACGGCATTAATAATGCCCTGCAACTTCGTGATGCTGATGACAACTTTATAAAGAAAAAAATGGGCATTACGGGAGTCCGGCTGCTTCAGGAACTGAGAGGGGTTTCCTGTTATGCTTTGGAGCATTCCCCGTCTCCAAAGAAAGGAATAACCGTATCCAGGACATTCAAGAATTCAATAGAGTCCCTGAATGAACTGAAAGAGGCAGTAGCTGCTTATGTGTCTGTTGGAGCTGAGAAGTTGAGAAAAGAACGCTCTGTTGCAGGAGTGACGATGGTTTTCCTTATGACCAATCGTTTTAAGAAGGAAAATTATTACGTCAATATTAAAACTATAAGACTTCCTATTGCAACCAGCGATACTTCTGAGCTTATTCATTATGCACATGAGGGCCTTGAAGGGATTTACAGAAAAGGACACCTGTATAAAAAGGCAGGTATCATATTCAAACATTTAAACCCTGAAAACCAAATCCAAGCAGATCTTTTTAATTACAAAGATTTCAAGCGTTCAAAAAAGCTCATGCAGACTCTGGATAATATAAATAAAAAGATAGGCTCAGATACTTTAAAATACGCAGCAACAGGTTTAACCAACAATCAAAGATGGAAAACGGTATTTAAAAGGCGCTCACCTTCATATACAACAAATTGGGATCAGTTGCTTAAAGTGTCATGAGCTAGCGAGGTTGCTCAGGAATTAAAAAGCGTAAAATTTTATGATTTCAGTTGAATATCAGTACCAAAATTGGTTAACTCTTGACTTATTATAATGGCAAGCATCATTAAATCTTAGACAAATAGCCCTATTATGTCACGGTTAAATTATATCGAAAAGCGGAATAAGCTTAGAAGAAAGGTTATGCAGGGATTCCCTTGGAATGGAAAATTCAAGACCAAAGAGGAAATTTACAACTATTTTTCCGGCGATAGAGTTCAATGCTTGCTGTGTGGTAAATGGTTCCAAGTGCTTCATTCGCATTTGAGATTTATCCATGATATTAACTCTGATGAATATAGGGAAACATATGGTTTGCCGTGGAAACATGGATTATGTGGTAAAAAAGTTAGCCTTAAACTCAGTAAAACCATGAAAAAAAGGCGAGAAAATGGATTCCGGCCAGATATAGATGCTGCGAGAGAAAAATCGAAGCAGGTAAAACAAAGACAAGATCAACCGTTTTTTACAAGAGTCAGATCTGACAATATAATATCCGGCAATAAGAAAAGGCAAAAATATTTTCATGAGGATTTTCAAAATGTATTAATAAGAATGTTAGAAGAGAATAAAACCCTTGTTGAAGCATGTAAAGATCCTGACATGCCTAGCTATGGTCTGGTTTATAAATATGCAGTAAGAAATAAAAACTTCAGGAAAGCACTTGATGAAACATATGAAAAGCTTTCTTTTTCTGTACAAGCAAGAGCACTCAAGCTATCTGAAGACAAATTTAGAAAAGCAATAATAAGCCTTCGCCAATCTGGTTTTTCGGTTCCTGAAATCTCAAGATACTTAGGGGTCTCTGAAAATATGATTAGGCGTAGGCTGAAATTAACGTGAAGAGGTGAGGTTTTGTATACCATATGCCCGGAACTTGACAAAATTTGCGATATCAGTTAGGAATCTTTGAGAAAATCGTCTGGTTGGCGATTATAGAATCTGGCAAGAAATCTGTACTTTGGACACCTTAAGTCAGGTGGTCTATATTACGTTTTTTGTGATAATTTCCTTAGACAAACTTAACGTTTCTCCCCGTTCCATTTTTAGAAAACAACCATGGCAGTAGATGAAGAAAAATTCGATGGTATAAAAAACGCATTGGACGAATCATCCAGTGTAAACAGGCGTTCTCTGGTCTCTTTTCTTCTCTTCGAGGTCTACATGCTTGTGATTGTGGGTTCGACAAGCGACATGCAGCTCCTGATCGATAGCAAAATCCGCCTCCCTCTGGCCAACTTTGAAATTCCACTATTCGGTTTTTACATCATCGCCCCTATTTTTATGATTGCCATTCACTTTAATCTTCTGTTTAACCTGTTGCAACAGAGTCAAAAACTCTTCTCCTGGAGTGAAAAAGCTGGCTCGCCTGAACAATGCATATCGCTCCAACCATTTCTTTTCAATTTCCTCATCCGTTATAGACCCGGTCAAATCAATTATTATATGTTGCGAACCATACTCAACACCCTTATCTACTTTTTCCCTCTTAGCGTGTTTCTTCTAACCCAATTAACATTTTCCAAATATCATAGTTTCCTCATGACTTTCTGGCACTTTGTATTACTTCAATTCGATGTGCTGTTATTACTGATCTACTGGCCCCGAATCATAAACCCCAAGCTTCGCGATGAACAGAGCGAGAAATTAGAAAGTTTGTTTAAAGAACAAATACATCCGATCTTATGCCTTTTGTGGAAAGGCACAAAAAAAATCATAGTACTATCATTTCCATTCGCTGTTGTTATCTGGGGGGCTGAGTCATTAATATGCGATTTTCGTGAGAATATCATTTTCGTTGCATTTTTTTTCGTTGCATTTCCCTATCCTCTGGTTCTTGCTTTTAACTGGAAAAGGATTTGGGCTGAAAATCTATGGAAGAATATATCCTGAATCTTCCCGATCGGGATTTTGCAAAAAATAACTTATTGATTTAATTGATCAAAAATTTTTTAGTGTAGTGACAATTGACCAATTTAGCCACTAAAACTGCTTCAAAATATAGCTTTAGAAGTAGAAAAATAACTCAAAATCTACAAAAAGTGTAGAAAATGCCATTTTTTCACCATTTTTGATGGTCGAATGAGACCCTTAAGAAGCTGGTTAGTCTCAATTGTTACTACACTAAAAAAATAACATTAAATAATATCAGGTAGTTAAAAATGTGTCAGTGTTGATCGGGAAGATTCAGGTATATGGCTGATCACCTGGAAAACCATCTTACTGGTACCTCTTTGGAAGATTTCCTGGAGCATCTTACTGTTTTTGTATAAATTTATTAAGTCACCTAAAAGTTTCATCAAAAGTTTTCAGGGAAAATTTTCATTTACATCGTTTTTCCTTGCAGATCGGCAAAAAACTAATCTGAGAGGCATTTTTCTCGCTTTTATTGTTGCAACATCCTTTGCAAATTTTCTGCTTATCTGTTCGCTGGCGGTTGGTTATTTCCCAGCGAATGGATTCTTACAAGTTATTTATCCCAGCTTAACGGTCACAGAAAAGACCTTGGTAGCGAAAAGACCTAGTGATACTATCATTCGGTATTATCTCGACCAGAAGAAAGATAAGGAATCAGACTGGCTGAATTTCACTCAGGGTTTGAATTTAGAAGGCAGGGATTTGTGCTTTGCTGACTTTAACGGATCCAAATTATTCAAAGCGAATTTAAAATATGCCCAATTGCAGGGGGCGTTTTTATGGAGGGCCCAATTGCAGGGGGCGGATTTAGAGGATGCCCAATTGCAGGGAATTTGGGGGAAGGTGGATTTCATTACAACTATCAACTGGGATGAATTGTCAGAAACGGCTTCCGATCTCCCCATCCGATCAGAAACGAGAAAAAGCATGTTACAAGGCATTGAAATCGCAAAAATACGCTGCGAAAAATTTGATAAGACAGCCACTTCACAAGCACTGACGAGCAACATTAATTTTGAACAGTTTCTTGCCGAGAGAAGTGAGTGCGTCTGCCTAAGTGAACATGTTGCACGAAGCATAATCGCCCAGTATCAGTCTCGACTGTATATGTACAAAGAATTTCAAAAACAAGAACCTTCCATAACAAAGGAAAAAATCTTAGAAGACTTGCGCGAGTACATGTCAAAGAAGTGTCCTGAAATTGCAAATAAAATAGACTGGGAATAATGCTGCTTTGATTCGAGGTGCGGAACCAATTCCTGCAATATCACGCAGTAGAAAAATTTGATCTCTATTTTCCTGCGTGTATTCAATTAGATGGCGACACCACCTCTAATTTGTAGTAACATAGATCAACCGTTGCGGGAGGAGAAACTATAGCGGTGGGCTGAACTTTATAAAGCGACTCTGAGGCGACTATCATCTCGTCTACTGCGTGATATTGCAGGAATTGGTTCCGCACCTCAATATAAAAAGAATTAATTCCAGTTCTATTTAAAAAAAAGGGAAGTCCTACGGGGTGAAAACGCAGCTATGTTTTCATTGAGCCCATCCGAAATGGCGAGATCAAAGTTCCATGAAATGCACCAGGATTTGATGTTCTATCTATATTTTTGCGGGGATCGGTAACAAAATCAAAAAGACAGGTTAAAAAAATCGCAGGGTGAGACTCAACGTCGTGCAGTATAACGCACGCATCGTTGCCATCCCCCAAGAGGTCGCAAGGGTGGGCGGACGTTTTCGATAACCAGGGCTCAGGTACGCTTGGCACAGACTGCAATGGGCTATCGGGAAACAAGCGTGTGGCCGACCTATGCAATGAACTGCGCATCACACGCGCTACCCTATATCGCTACGTTGGGCCAAACGGTGAACTCCGGGAACATGGTCGTCAGGTCCTCGACGTGACTCCTTAACCCGGTTTTCTGTTCCATTACTGCCCAAACCCCTGGAGGAAGAATAGTTTACTGGTTCCCAAAAGTATGAAACCTAATCGTTACCACCTGATATTGAAATGAGGTAGACCGTGTAATGCCCCTTCTGCCAGATAGCAAACATCCCCGAGGAGCCTGGCTCTGCCCTGTGTCCCGCTTGCATGGCCAGCTTCCACATTGATGACCGGGGAGAATGTGTTTCCGTCAATTTGGATATGCCCAGGATTCCATTGCACGGCACCTATTGCACAGGATGTGGGTTGATCCAAGGTCATGAGAATCAGTCCTGCTATCTTTGTGCGGAGCCTCTTAACAACGCGGTGCATTGAAATGACCGACAACAATAATAAAAGATTTTTCAACCTCTCCGACATTACTGCCAGAATCCAGGCGATCTTCCAGCCCCATATCGGCAAGCTGTTCTGGATTAAAGCGGAAATTTCATCCGGCCGGGAGAAAGGCGGTTCTTTTTATTGCGATCTGGTCGAATCTGAGGAGGGTGGAAAAATAATTGCCCAGATGCGGTGCACTATCTGGAGCCGGGATCTTGCCAATATCAGACGGCAGTTCAAGGAATGCGATCTTGATCTGAAGCTCGATGACGGGACCGCAGTCGGGTTTCAATGCTCCCTTCAGTTCCATCCCCAATTTGGTTTATCCCTGAAGGTTGTGGGGGCGGATCCAGCATTTGCCCTCGGTGAATTGGAACTCAAGAAAAAGGAAATCCTGAACCGGCTTACAAAAGAAGGATTGCTGAAGCCGAATAAACGATTACCCGTCACGATGCTTCCTCAAAGGATTGGATTGATCACCAGCAAGGGCAGTGCCGCTTGCAATGACATCCTGAAAACTTTTAGTTCATCCAGTTTCGGCTTCAAAATTTATCTGGCTGATGCCACCGTTCAGGGAGTCCAAACGGAACGATCTGTCCTTAATAGTCTTGAAGCCTTGTCAAAGCTACATCTTGATTTGGTCATCATAGCTCGGGGCGGCGGGAGTAAGACGGATCTTTTTTACCTGGACAATGAAGCCATAGCCCGGCATATCGCAGGATACAAATATCCTGTCTGGACCGGCATAGGCCATGAAACGGACATTAGCATCCTTGATCATGTGGCCAATAGGTATTTCAAAACGCCTACCGCCGTGGCCGAGGACATTGTCGCTCGTTTCGTGGAAATGAAACGCCATCTTGAGGAAGCCGAGAATCGTTTTCATTCCACTTGGTCATATCGTTTCGATATAGACAGAAAATGGCTGGACGACGCAAAGACGGGCATTGTGCAAGGCACGAGGAAACTGCTTGATTCCACCAAGAGTTTTTTGTTGGGGTATGCGACCACCCTGTCATCAAAGGTCCAGGACAGTCTTTCAAATGAAAAATCAAGAATAGCCGTTTCAAGGAAGGTAATTGCCACTGCACCAATCAGTCTAATCAAACAAGCCAATGAACGCCTCAAGGAAAGGACCGATTCTTTTGCTGCCAGCTATAAACGGCAGATTACAGGTAGCCAGAAGGACATGTTGAACCTGAAAAATCGATTTCAACCTGAGCGATTCATCCAGAGAATATGGCAGGAAAAAGAGTGCCTTTGTGATTGGCGTGATCGGTTCATTCAAAGATTCAATTCAAAGCTACATCTGCAGGAGCAACAAGTTCGCCATTTATCCCGCCGGTTCAGGCTGGAAACGATCATTCCCTACCTTGGAAATGAAAAAACAAAACTGACCAATAAAGCGGCGACCCTAAGAGCAGTCGATCCAGCCACCAGTCTGAAAAGAGGATTCTCACTTGTATACACGGACGGCGGGGATCTGGTAAAATCCATTACACAGATCAATCCCGCCAATACTATTAAAACGGAAATCAGCGATGGGCGAATAATCAGCACCATCAATAAGACCGAGAGGAAATAAAATGGCTGAAAATCAGGATGACCTTGGCAAGCTGACCTATGAGCAGAAAGTGGAAAAATTGGATGAAATTTTAACCCGCCTGGACAATTCCGAAACGCCTATCGACAAATTGGCTGAGGATGTCAAGCTGGGTGCGAAACTCATCAAGGAACTGGACAAGAAGCTGAAACAGGTCGAAACTGAAGTCCGGGATGCTTTTAAAGAACTTGAGAGTAATTCGGAGACAGAGTGATCGTTCCCTATGAAAAGCTTAGCCCTGAAGCCTTACGAGGGCTCATCGAGGAATTCGTCACTCGCCCAGGCACTGATACCGGATACATGGAAGGCAGCCTGGAGAACAACGTTGAGATGGTCATGATGCAATTGAAGCTTGGGGATGTGTTCATTGTATATGACGAGAGCACCCAGACAGCGAATCTTGTGCCGAAACAGATGGTCAAATCCCATTTGAAAGAAAAATGATTCTGAAAAAAATCATATCGGGAATTTTTGACCAACGCCGCAAAAAGGTAAAACAAGGAGTCTCAGTTCAAATATGGGTATTTTTGACCAACGCCGCAAAAAACACTAATAAGGAATTTTTAAGTCTAAAGCCAACGATTTAACCACCAAAAATTAATCCGACCCTTGGCCTTATTTAATAGAGCATTTTCGGCCAGAATTAAGTGTTTCTATATGGACCAACAGAGACTTCTTTTTTTAGTCCCCTCGAACTGCCTGGTTTTTGGTGTAACAAAAACGAAGGTTTGCTTTACCGCCTGGCCGGGATGCCCAGGCCGGGTATTTTCTGGTCTTTTTTGGTAAAGAAACTTGTTAAAGAAAACAAAGTAAGATAATAAACCAAATAGATGAGTTGTTTTACGCTGCATGACATTGAGATAGGGAAGCGAATCACGCAGGACGCAAAGCTTCCAAATATACGAATACTGACAATGACATTATGGAGAGCGCAATTCCTCTCCGCCCTTACGGACGGGGTCTGCTTGCGCAAGTAAGATGAAGAAACTACAAAAGGAAAAAGGCTACACAAGATGGCTTGCTAAATTAAAACAGAAAGTTCGCAATACTCAGTTAAAAGCTGTGGTTGCAGTAAACAGGGAGTTGCTGGATTTTTACTGGGAACTGGGAGCAGAGATTGTATCAAAACAAACAGAAACTAATTGGGGAAGTAAATTTTTACCTCAACTAAGTATTGATTTGATGGCGGAATTCCCTGAAGTGAAAGGTTTTTCGCTGAGTAACTTAAAATATATCAAACAATGGTATTTGTTTTATTCTCGGAATGGAGAAATTAGCCAACAAGCTGTTGGCCAAATTACTCAGATTCCATGGGGACATAATATTGCCATCATATCCAAATGCAAAAACATAAAAGAGGCTTTCTATTATGTGCAAAGTACCATTACCCAAAACTGGAGCCGCAGTGTACTGGTACACCAGATAGAAAGCGACTTGTATCATCGGGAAGGAAAAGCGATTACCAACTTTACAAACGCTCTCCCTGCATCGCAATCCGATCTTGCCAGTCAAACCCTTAAAGACCCCTACATCTTTGACTTTTTGACTATGACCAAAGATTACAACGAACGAGAATTGGAAAAAGGACTTGTTAAACATATCACCCATTTTCTGCTGGAACTTGGGGCGGGATTTGCCTATATTGGTCGACAGGTGCCTTTACAGGTAGGGCAAAGGGAATTCTTTCTTGATCTGCTTTTCTACCATGCAAGATTGCACTGCTATGTGGTTATAGAACTGAAAACTGGAGACTTTGAACCGGAGCATGCGGGAAAACTCAACTTTTATATCAAGGCTGTGGATGAACAACTCCGTAAAATGGGCGATCAGGCAACCATCGGCATATTACTCTGCAAACATCGGGATAAACTGGTGGCAGAATACGCCCTGAGCGATATTCACAAACCTATTGGCGTTTCAGAATATCAGCTTACACAGTCTTTACCAGATAATCTGAAATCCAGCCTACCTAGCATCGAGGAAATTGAAACTGAATTATCCAGAGAGTACGAAGGAGTCCAAAGCATTAAGAACAAGAACCGCTTGACGAATTAACTAATAAATTGGGAAGCGGAGTTGGGCTTTTTAGGGGGACAGCAACGATTCGTACAACATTACAGATAGAATCTGTTTTATTTAATAAAATCAAGTTGTTAAACCGACCCTTACGGCTTTCAACGGGTGGCCGTTTTATTTTTACCTAAATTTCAGTTGGTTACATCACTTTGCACAAGAAAAAACATCTGTACTAAAAAACATCAAACGGCTAACGTGTTGATCTTACAGAGATTCTCCTCAGCAGGGGGAAGACTACCGTAACAGGTTGATTTTGTAAGAAAAAGTTGAGCCTACGAACAATTTCGCACGAATCGTTGTGGTCTCCCTTGACCTTTCCTCTGTAATCCGATCTCTTCTCGACTTCCTGGATGAGGGTGAGTAGCCAGTTCTCGGGTGCAGCCGGAAAGATCACTTCCTCTATTATGCCCTTAGGCGCATCAACAGCGGCTTTTGCCATGCGATACAACTTCGCCATCTTGCCAGCCGTTTTCTGGAGGGCTTCACCCAATCCGGCATCAATCCGACGTTCGGCCTTTCTGCCCATTTTGTGGACAGTCTCTACCAAAAGGTCCACCAAGTGGTCGGTGAGATCCTCACTCCTGCGATGCAGGAAGGCTGACATGAGGGTGGCTTTGAGTGGTCCCGCATGGCGCCTAAGTTCGAAGGGTTCCTCCACGGCAGCCCGCTTGGCATAACGCTCCAACAGTTTCGGCTGAACATCCTTGAACAGGTCGGCCGAAAGTCCGACCTCACGTAGCAGGTTTAACCGCGATGCAGCTTTCTTCACACTATTCAGTCCGGCCTTGCCGGGTTCGGCTTTTATGCTCTGCCAAACTGTCCGCTCGCCTTCCTCTTCCTCCGAAGGCTTAACTTCGAGAAGGGCACCCAACCGCTCCAACGTCGCGGAGTCAATGATCTGGAAGATGTTGTTGCAAAAGCTGGTCTCATGCTCTTGCAGGGCGGAACGGAGCAACCTGTGGATCTGTTTTTGGGTGGGAGGCTCAATACGAAGTGCTCGACATCTGTCAAGAATGGTCTCTCGAAGCCGTTCCATCCGGTGTTCATGGTTTAGAATATCTTCTTCTATCAACCAGACTTTCAGTGCCTCTATATCAGTAACAGTTGTTCCTCGAAAGCCTAAGTGCTGCCGGATACTGGCCCGGTGATACTCGAAAGATCGGCCTTGCCAAGGGTAATCCTTCCAAGTGTTTGGATCCACCCCAACCTGTTGAGCTACAAACTGCACTGCCTCTAAAGGAATTTCCTGAGGTCCTGAAGGAAAACGGCCCTCAAGCTGAAAAAACTTGAGAAATAGCGCAAAGCCCAATCGTGTGACACCGCGTTTGTTCTCAATAATTTGCCGCTCGCTGAGCAAAATGAGCCAACTCTCAGCCAGATCCTCTTCTGTCCAACACCGTTTCATCCCGTTCCCCCTTTCCTAATCAAACTTGACTTCAGGATACAGGGATATATCTAAAACACCCCCTATTTGACAGCATAAATTTCATCTGGTAAAATTGATATCAAAGCTGGAGCCAAGTCAATTGGATACCCCATCCACATTACCATTTAGATCAGCGTCTTCGCTCCTTGAGTTAGTCTGCGGCGAGGTTGTGGCGGATGTCGTTTTTTATTTTCGGATAGGCACGTTGGTTTTCTCTGATGAATTTGCGGCTGGTTGCACGAATGTTGGGGTTACCCCTTATACAGAATTATTAAATTTTATCATTATTACGAAAAAGTGGGATCAGTGATCCCACAATTGAGCTGGACACACTATTATCAGCTCGTTGATATAGATGATGCTGAAAAACGAGCTTTTTATCAAAATAAAGCCGTTCTACATTCGTGGAGCGTAAGGGAATTAAAAAAACAGATAAAAAGCAAACTTTACGAAAACACTCCGCAAAATGAAATAGAAGAAATATTTAAAGCAAAACTGCCTGCCACAGAATCGCAGAAAATCTTTAAAGGTCTTTACGATTTCAGCCCATTAGGATTACAAGTTAATAGCGAGAAAGAACTGGAAAATAGAATCTTGGCTGATTTTGATTAGAATCAAAAATTATGCCAAATTTTGATGCAATCGCCCTGAGAATGTTAGATATTAGGGTTGACCCGAAAGTCTTATTCATTATAAAATAATAAAGAAGTTTTGTTTTTTGTTTGCATCCGCCTGCTATGGCAACTTTCTATCAACAAAAATCTCGTATTATTTTAAGGAGATATACCATGAACAATAAAATCTTATTTGTAGCTTTCGGGATAGCTGTGGTTTTGCTGCTCGCTGGATGCGACGGCGGGGGTGGTGGCAACACTGGCAGTTCCACTAATGAGGGTACTTTTGTTGATAGTGTTGTTGAGGGGCTAAGTTACGAAACTGCAAGCCAGTTTGGGACGACCGATTCGAATGGAACTTTTGAGTATCAAGACGAAGAAACGGTTTCGTTTTCGATCGGCGATATTGTTTTGGGAAGTGGGGTTGGTGCGGAGACTATGACTCCTGTTGAGCTGGTTTCTGGTGCTACGGATGAAACAGACCCAACTGTCACCAATCTTTGCATATTTATAATTTCCTTGGATGTAGATGGTGACCCGAGTAATGGGATTGAGATTTCTTCGGTGATTCGGGATGTGGCGACGGGTGTGTCTCTGGATTTTGATCAAGCTACTGCGGATTTTTTGACTGATCCTGCGTTGTTGGACTTTTTTAGCGAACTAAATCTGCTGAGTGCCTTCTCTACGGATGGGGTTCGGCAGCCTTGTGGGGCGGAGTATGCTCAAGGGCATTTGCATAATACGCTCAATGGTGAAAGTTCGCTTTCTATGCAAGAAATGGAAACCGTTGATGCTGTGGGAAAATATTTTTCTGGGGCTGAAGAAGACACACCTGAAGAAATGATGGAAGCGTTAGTGAATATTCCTAACGTTGATTCGGCTTCGTGTTCAAACAGTAGCTGTATTTATACCTTATCGACGGGAGTCAAAAGGATTTACATACCCTATCGACCTGAATATCCGGCTTTTTGGGAAACTTCCGAAGAAGAACAAAGCGCCCTTCAGGCGGATTAAAAAAACAGCGTGAACGCATATATTCACTCACTTTAAAGGAATTTTTATTTTATAATTTCCTATACAATAAAAAAAGGGGATAACCAAATGCTAAAAAAGAGTGCTCTCTTTTATACTGTGGTGTTATTTTTTTTAATAGTTACTACACTGCCTGCATTCAGCATCACACGCCCTCCCAATATAAATGTATTAATATTAGATCCCTTCTCTGACATACTCGGCACCGCTCAAATTGATGCATTAGTATCCCTTTTAAAAACATATGGTTATACGCCTGAACGTGTACATCACTCCGAAGCTAACCTTTCGGCCTTTAAAAAAATTAAAGATGTAACATATTCAATTGTATACATTGCTACCCATGGGTCACCAGACGGCTCATTAGCGACGGCCGAAGAAGTTAAAAAAAATTGGAGGCCTGAAAGTCCTGAACTTTGCATAATGGAGGTTTCACAAAACGATAATTCAAAATCAAAAAAATACTATAAAGCCCTCTCCCATAAGTTTTGGGAAAATGTTGTTTTGGATGGTAGAGTATTTATTTTTACAGCCTGCGAATTTTTACGTAACACTCACATAACAAGCAACATAATTGGAATTGATAAACAGGTTTCGAACCAGGCTATAAGCATTTTTAACAAAATTAACCATGGAGCTATCGTTGGACATACTGATGGTGTTCCTATGGGCTGGGGTGAAAGATTCATTCATAAATTTTTGCTAAAAATGGGAGCATTTGACCCAGATAATATTCGTGATTTATACGACGCTTTAAATTTTGCACAAAACTCTTGGTTTGATTTTGCTTCTGTTTACAAGGACAAGGATATCCTTGATAATTCTCAATATCAAAAAGCTTTGTCGTTGAGTAACGGAGTCAGAATAATTGATGGGCAAGATTTTTATCTAAACCCAGAATTTGGCTTAAACACCATTTCCTCTCCTACAAACCTTCAGGTCACTCCTGGAGATCAACAAGCTACTATTTCCTGGGACGCGGTGACAAATGCGGCGTCTTATAATCTCTATTTAGATACCGGTCTTTGGCTTTTGTCGCAGTCTGGAATTACCGGTACTTCGATCACGGTTAGCGGTTTAGCCAATGGTGATACATACAGTTTTGGCGTGAAGGCGGTAAACAGTTCCGGTGAAGAAAGTGATTTGTCTGAAGCGGTTTCTGTTACGCCACAAGCCGCTCAGACCCAGATTTGGTATCGGGATTCGGACGGAGATGGGTATGGTAATCCCGACGAGTCACTACAAGCCGCGTCCCAGCCCACTGGCTATGTCGCCGACAACACCGATCTCAATGACAGTGATGATACTATTTATCCGGGCGCTACGGAAATTTGCGGAGATGGGATTGATCAGGATTGCGACGGCAGTGACTTAGTGTGCGAATGTTCTGTTTTCCCTGCCCCAACACTGACATCCCCGGCCAACGATTCAACGGTGGATTCATTGACACCAACGCTGACATGGAGCGCTGTTGTTTGCGATTCCCATACTCCGACATATCGCGTCATGGTGGCTGCGGAAAAACACGACCTTCAATCAGGCACTGCAAGCACCTGTGACAATTGCATCTACAATGGCACGACTACAAACACGTCTTTGACTATTCCGGAAAGTGCAGGTTTACAAAACAACACGTCCTATCATTGGCAAGTAAGGGCTGATGCTGAGGGGGTTGGTGGCCAGTGGAGTGAGGTATTTTTATTTACGACTATCGAGGCTGGAGCAACGGCATGGCAGTGGCAACATCCCAAACCGCAGGGGAACGGCCTAAACGGTATTGTTTTTGGAAATGGGAAATTTGTTGCGATAGGAAATAGTGGCACTATTTTGACCAGCTCGGACGGATTCCACTGGGCAATGCAAAACTCGGAAACAAATAACACCCTTAAAGATATCGCTTGGAATGGATCACTGTTTGTTGCAGTTGGCATAGATGGGGTAATTGCAACCAGTTCAGACGGGCGTAAGTGGACTGCAAAATATATTGGAGATGGAAGCAAAGAAGATGTAAACGACCTCCATGGCATCGTTTGGAATGGATCACTGTTTGTTGCAGTTGGTTCTCGCGTTGACGGCAGAAATTCGAGGGGAGCGGTGCTGACAAGTTCTGATGGCTTTGCTTGGACATTACAGAATTCTGATATTTTTACATTTCCACTTGTAGACATTACATGTGACGACTCCAAATTTGTTGCCGTAGGCGGACCTTATGGTCAAATCTATACTAGTAATTTTAGTGGTCAGGATTGGATGAAGCAAGATGACGGAGGCACTAAGAGTCTATCCTCGGTTACCTATGGAGATTCTAAATTCATAGCCATGGGATATAATGGCGCGACAACCACAAGTCCCGACGGAAAAATATGGACACCGCAGCAAGGTCCTAATATCGGTTCTGGCTACATCTTGGATGTTATTTGGAACGGCTCGCAATTTGTAGCCATCGGGCAAAAATTAACATGTTGCAATTACTCAGCAATTGCTACCAGTCCCGATGGAGAGATATGGACACAACAGATTCCTTCTCAAACAGAAGTTATACTTGAGTCTCTCAACAGCATTGCATGGAACAATTTTAATTTTGTCGCCGTGGGAGATGGTGGCACTATTTTGACAAGTTCGAATGGAATTGATTGGACCCAGCGACAAACAAGAATGGTTTGGGATAATTACTTTGTTGGCAACCTTAATGATATTAATTGGAACGGCTCGCAATTTGTGGCTATAGGCGATATAGGCATAGGAATCCTTAATAGTAACGATGGTCAAAATTGGACAAGATACACTCCTACAGACATGCCCTGTTATGCATATGGGATAGCTTGGAGTAATGACTTAGCCCTCTATGTGACCGTCGGGAGTTGTGACACGGGTCAAGCCAGGACAATTCTAACAAGCCCGAATGGTGCTGATTGGGAGTTACAAAGTGTTAAAGATGGTGGACACTTAAACGATGTTGCTTGGGGGAATTCCAAATTTGTTGCCGTAGGATATGACGGCACGGTTCTCACGAGCAAAGATGGGTTTGACTGGACAGAGCAATATCTGGGAATTTCAACACATTTCGGCAAAATCATTTGGGCTAATTCTAAATTTGTGATGTTACCTTTGCATGGCAGTAAAAACATTTTCACCAGCACAGATGGCGTCGCCTGGACAGCTCAATCTGTAGACATGACAATATACCCTAATGATATTACATGGAATGGAAATATATTCGTTATCGTCGGCACAGAAGGAACAGTTACTACAAGTTCGGACGGCGTTACCTGGACAACGCAGATATTGGAATCAACCCCCGGTCTATCCAGCGTCGAATGGGACGGCTCCCGATTCATTGCGATTTCAAATAATAACATGTGTGGATGTGTTTTTGTTCATGAAAGCATTGATGGGGTTAATTGGACAAAGCAAGAAAACAGCATTTGTAGCACATATATCAACGATATAGTTTGGAATGGTCATGCTCTTGTTGTAGTGGGTGCAGACGGCACGATTTTACGGTACTGTGAAAATAATTCCGGCACTATTGGTTTCGTTCCTCCTCTAGAGGGAATTATCCACGAAACCTGCCCACAAACATCTGTAGAGCCATATACGACAACTCCATGGGCATCACGGTATGGTTACATAGAAGGCTCAGACCGTTGCGAAGGAACTGGCGGACACCCTGGCGTAGACATTGATAGCAATTCAAATTTTGATGTTTGTGCTATCGGTAAGGGTCAGGTTATAGAAACGCATGAAGATGTAGATACGGGATGGGGTAAATATATCGTGCTTCGCCATGATAATGTTACCTATCCAGACTGCACCGACTGCCCCAAAAGCGTCTATTCGATCTATGCGCATTTAGATAGCGTTAATGAAAGCGTTGTAAAAGACGCAATCATTGCGCCTGGCCAACAAATTGGCATTATGGGAAACACTACTTCATCGGGTTCAATGGGTGTGCACCTTCATTTTCAGGTACAAGAGTCTTGGTATGATAAGCCATATTGGTATGACAATTATCCCACGAAAAAATGTGGGGATAAATACTGTGATGTTGTGAATTGGTCGGAAGAGGAACGGCAAGAAGCGGCGCAACAGGTTACGGACAACACCATTAACCCAATGTTAATGGTAAAGCAAGGAAGCTATAAAGAATAGTTCTGGGTTTTCGATATAAGAGTAAAAATGGAACTTAGGTCACAATAAAAGACTGGTATATCAATAGGTTACAAACACATTTCGATATAAAAAATATTTTGGGAGTCGGTTTAAGTTTTTGAGCTACCGTTTTTTAATAGAGCCTCAATTTCCGGCTTAAAATCATCAAGCCTTGATTTTCCAGGGCCTTTTGGTCGTCCAAGGATTTTTCCCTTTGCTCTTGCTGCCTGCAACCCCTGCTTTGTCCGCTCCGAAATCAAATCCCGTTCAATTTCCGCAAATAAGCCAAACATGGTAATCATGGTTTTGGTTTGAATATCTTGCTTACCGTTGATTTTGATGGATTCCCTAACGGCAACAAGCCTGACTTGTTTCTTGATGGGGTTATCCACAATTCGGATTATCTGGCTGACACTCCTGCCCAACCGAGAAAGCTCGCTGACCAGTAGTAAGTCTCCTGCTTGCAGATTTTCTAATAGTTTATCAATTTTTCTGGCCTGAGTAGATTTGCGAGAAGAGATCTCTATTGGCGACTTCAAAAAACTGAGCAAAGATTCCGATTTGATATCGGATTTAATGTTAACATTTGTTGAAAGTATCACCTGAGCGGGGGAGAATTCGTCAAAGACCGCTTCCTTAAAAGGCGTATAGCCGCTAAGGAAGCCCATATCAAGGGGTTAAAAAAGTAACGGCTGTTTTGGCAAGTTATCCCCATATTTACGTTGTTTGGATAGAAATACGACGCGCGCAATCCTCTGCTGCCGGAATCACTGTTGACTTTCCTTATTAACGCCTCGCTGCACGCAGCTACTACGTGTCGGTCGTGTTATCCCGCAGTGTAAAATTCACGTTTCCGTAAGCCCCCGTTTTCATCCCGGACGGTCGGATTTCCCGAGTCCGGTTGGTGACCATAGCTTTCCCCATGAGCCTTCCCTGATAACACCGAAGCTTAAGTGCTGACTCACATACACCCCTTGCGTTATCGGTTTACTCATAGCTCGACATTTAATGGCGGTAACCAGCTTATTCGGTTCTGAGTCCGAGGCTGTGCCACTTCGATGACCCGCTATGTGCCAAGAGCCCCTTTGCCCGCTCAAGGTGTTACCTCTTACGGCGAGACGTCTATCGTCCCGTCAGAGGGAGTTACCCCTCCTTCATCGCTCATACTGACTCATGCGCCAGACCAAAACCCTCTCCCCGGCTTCGCTTGTCACTATTCCGGTTAGTCTTCGCAGGTTGCTGTCAGCCCCTGCTGGGAGATGGCCTTTCCCAACGTTATCTCCGTAATCTTTGTAAAGGTGCTTGTACCCATACCCCCGCGGTGTTTCTCTGGTGCATTCAACCGTTTCTTCCCAGAAAACATCGGCCTCACGTCAGGCCTGACACGTTCGGCACACACAGACGATCCCAGTAATGCAATTTCAACTGGGGACAATTTTTCGAGGCTGCAGTAATTCCTTAATGGGGGATTTTGTCCAAAACCCCCCCAAAAAGAAACGCACCTTAATTTAGGAGAAAATTGTCCTTGACTTGGGGTCCACAACGAATCGTTGCGGTCCCCCAGTTAGGCGTACTATTCTTCTTTATACTCGACAACTGTAGCCTTGATTTGTTCTGCATATTTAAAAATATCGTCTACACACTCAATCGCAACTCTTTCTTCCTTTTTCTGAGAAAGGATGCCAAGATACTTTTGTGAATAGTTGAAGTGAAAGCGACATATGGGTTTTCTATTGTTGTCATCCAATAATATTCCACAGTAGCTTTTTGTATCCCTCATCGCCACTCGTTTCACATCAGTAGTTTCACGGAGTATGGCTTTGATAATATTATACGCCTCAATTTCCTCTTCGGTTGTAATAATCCCATTACTATCTTCTGAAGGCTCATCTATCTCTTCAGGAGATACTTCTTCTTTGGGCGAATCATTCGCAGATAAGGCCGACTTTAGACGCTCGTTTATTTTTTCATTAATGAATTGCTTACGGGCTTCTTGGACAATTCTTGTGAATTGCTCAATTACAGGTTTGGTAAGCCTACCATCAAATATTTTTGATGCAAAAAACCTCACAAAGGGCTCAGATGGATTTGATAGTTCCTCTTCAAGAATCTTCTTAATAGCTCCTGTATATTTTAGTGTGCTGGCTGTAGTGAGAATATCATCAAGCGAAAAAGCCGATTTTGTGAATTTCTTCAACTCGTTTATCTGATGGTCTTGAAATCCAAGGATGTTAAATGTAAAGAACGGTCTTGAATCCATTTTATTGGGTTCATCAATATCTGAATAGAATTCATATGTTATTCCGTTCGTTAGGATTGCAAAGCGTGCTTCAGTAGTCGAAAAATACCTATACAATTGTGAAGCTTGATCTTGATGTAAGTCTGCGCCAGACCATTTGCATTCAATCAGGATAATAATGTCATCATCCTTTTTGATCGCATAATCTACTTTTTCACCCTTCTTCGTACCAATATCAGAAGTGAACTCAGGAATCACTTCTGTTGGATTAAATACGTCATATCCGAGAGCACTTATAAAAGGCATTATGAAAGCATTTTTCGTGGCCTCCTCGGTTTGGATATGTTCGATTTGGTTCGGGATTCTCGACGCGAGATCTTTAATTCTATCAATGAGATCCATTTTCACTCCTTACTACCAATACTATGAGATTGTAGACGCCTCGCCGCAAATCACCT
>Ga0255419_10004_pt1 | contig 46280 bp, 40 predicted proteins | sample ANMaggSeSYBR02J3_FD_182658 | JGI IMG/M metagenome (GOLD analysis project Ga0255419, IMG submission 182658) | Sediment cell enrichment communities from methane seep in Santa Monica Basin, California, United Staets - ANME aggregate JGI... | ecosystem: Environmental > Aquatic > Marine > Cold seeps >...
GATTGCGTTTCACAATAGCTTCTATAGCTATTTGCCTGTGGGCAAAGGCAAGCGGTCTTTCATTTAAGATCAGGAAAGGGCAGCTTTATCAGCTTTTTGTTATAGGGATGATTTTTACTGTTCAGTTATCCCTGTTTTATTTAGGGTTAAGTAAAACCAATGCTTCCAGAGGAACTCTGGTTGTTAATATCTTACCTTTTTTTGTTCTTTTTCTGGCTCATTTTTTTTTACCGGGAGATCGTATTACAATACGAAAAATAACAGGCATGGTTATAGGTTTTACAGGCGTTGCTTTTGTTTTTCTTGACAAAGAAAGTGTAACAGCAGGCTTTAGAAGCGGAGATCTCATTATTCTTGCAGTTGCCTTTTTATGGGCATGCAACATTGTTTATGTTAAAAGAATAATAGATAATTTTGAAGCATTTCATATTGTACTCTATCCCATGATTTTTTCTGTCCCTTTCTTTTTTATTGGGGCTTTTCTGTGGGACACCAGTATAATAGCATATGTTGATTTAAAAATTTTTGGGTCTCTGTTATATCAAAGCCTTGTTACTGCTGCTTTTGCTTTTGTGGCCTGGAATAAGATGCTTCAGAAATATGGAGCTACAGCACTTCATTCTTTTGTTTTCATTATGCCCATTGCCGGAGTTATGCTGGGCGGGATAGTTCTTAATGAACCCTTTACCTTTAATATCATAATAGCCTTGTTACTTGTTGTGTCAGGGATTATAGTGATTAATTTTAAGCCAAAAAAACCAACGACTATATTTCCACTCGGCAGGGGAATTTAGTTTCTTAGCTCTGAAATTTGTGTTTTTTGTGGCAGAAAATAAATTCGAAATACGAATATCGAAATGCGAAACAATATCGAATGACAAAAATTCAAAATCAAAAACGACAGTGTCTGCCGAAGGCAAATTTAATTGCGTTCAAGACGGCTCCAACAGTTTTGAACATTTGAGCATTTAGTATTTGGATTTGTTTCGAGTTTCGAATTTTGTGCTTCGGATTTCCGGTTTGTCCGGGTTGGGGAGTAAATTTATGAGTATTTCAACGATATATTTTGACCAGGTTAATGTTCAGTTGAAAACAGGTATTGATATTGTTGACATAAGCCATGAACTTCAAGAACTGATAAAAAAATCCAAAATTGTAAACGGGACATTAAATGCCACAGTTATTGGTTCAACCGGTTCTATAACCACAATTGAATTTGAACCAGGAGTAGTGGAAGATTTAAGCCGTGCTATTAACAGGATTGCTCCTCCTGATCTGGAATATGAGCATGAAAAAGCCTGGCATGATGGAAACGGCCATAGTCATGTTCAGGCCGCCTTGCTGGGGCCATCTATTGCATTGCCGGTCAGAAATGGCAGATTAACCACGGGCACATGGCAGCAGGTTGTGGTGATCAATCATGATAATAAAGGCAGGAGAAGGAAAGTTGAGGTAACAATTATCGGTAGAGATCATTGAAGCGAAACATTGCCTTTTGAAAATAAGCTTGAGCTTCCACACCTCTTATAATGCTGCTCCCAGCTATTGAAACAAATTGTCTTGACTCTGAAATGATCGTGAATTATTTATGCACTGTGTAACTTGTGCCTGCCCAGTAGGTTTTGGAGATCTGGTAATCTTTGGATTAAAAAGGAGGAAAACAAGATGAAAAAATTATTAATGGTTGTTGTCATTATTGGACTGGTGGTTTTTATGGCTTCACATGCCTTTTGCGGGGAGAAAAAAGAACCCGCTCCTGATTACGGATATGGTTACCATATGATGAGCCCTGGTTATGGTATGGGAGGTGGCGGCCATATGATGGTAGAAGACACGCAAGGAAGGGGTATGCATAAACGTCGAGGCTATAAACCAAGTGCATGGCAGTCCATGAAGCCGGAACAGCAGGAGAAATGGCAAAAAATGCGGGCCGCTCACATGATGGATACCATGGATTTAAGAATGAAGCTGGCCGCAAAACGTGTTGAACTGAGAACATTATGGGCGCAGCCGGAAATGGATAAAGACAGGATCAATAAACTTTCCGATGAGGTTGCCATGCTTCAGGCAGAGCTTTTAAAGAAACGCAACCAGCATCTTTTGCAGTGTCGCCAGAAATTCGGCGATCAGGGCTGGGATTGCCCGGGCGGGTGGTAGCGAATTTAATCCGTATCTCCCTTAATCAGTTCTTTTGCTATTTCTATATCGTAAGCACTGTTTGGATTAAAGTCTTTGCCTTTATACATGTTTGCAGCCTGTTTGATTGCATTGTAAGGCACCCATTTGTGATCTGTCCAAAGATCAGGGTCGTCTGAATTCCAGAGCCTGAAATATATATTGCCTTCTGATCCACTCACATACATACGAACTTTTTTATTTTGAGGGTAAGGATGATAATATAGTCCCTTTTCGTCTTTCATTAATTTTGTTTCCTTTTATAAAAAATCTTTCCAACCCGCTCAATATGCTTGATCAAATCGGGGTTGGCGATATGGTGGTATATGGAAAGGTCTAATGTGTAAGGCAAAAGCAGGTCATCAAGATCAAGGCTGATTTTGTTTAGTAGTTTCAAGTTTAATTTTTTACCTTTTAATGCCAGGTCAACATCAGACCCTGATTTATAGTTGCCTTTGGCGCGGGAACCATACAGGACAACTTCCTCTACTTTTTCGTAGTTGGCAAATATGCTGTTTATTTTTTTTACGGTTTCTTCTTTTAATCCGTATTGCATATTATTCTTTATCAAAAACAGCTTGCCCTGAAACTGAACGCAGGCTTTCCAGTTTTGCTTTCAACTGTGTAAAAAGCGAATAATACACTTCCACCACTGCCTGAGATATTTCTTTGGCTGTTTCTTCACTATAGGTATGCGAAGTTTTATTCCTGCTTGCAAGCATATCCATCCAGCTCTCGCCATCATCTATTAAACCTAATTCAAAAGCTTTTCGAATTGCGTCTCTTGAACCGTAAATATCTGTTTGTCCTCTATATTCGAGAAAGTCTTTTAAGGTATTCCAGGCAAGTTCATAGGTGTATTCAAAAGCTTTAATAAGCCCTTGTTCTTCAAGCTCTGACAATTTAGCTTTATCAATAAACTTTTGCATCCGACTCAATGCTTTTTGGTAATTTGCAAAACGTTGTTCCCAGCGAATATCTTTGTTTCCAGTTGCCAACATTCAAAAACCTGTTTTTCCCCCAATTCTTGTAAAAGTTCAGTCACTATAGACTTTCCTATACCACTGTCTTTTTATTGGGGCAATACTGAATTTGTATAATTCAGTTCTGTCGATTAAAATTCATATTAAAAGATTCTGACAGGATAGACAAGATTTTATTTAAACTGAGACCTTTGAAAAACGTTCAATTTTGTTCAAGTTCAAGGAAGACGAAAATTTTAAATGTAGGAATACATTGAGTATTTCGAGGCTTAAAATTTGAGTCTGACACCGAAATTGGGCAAAAGGGGGCGTTTTGCAAAGGTCTCTTAAAATGTAATATTATAAGATAATACAAGTGCTGCTCTCTTTTTTTCCTGACCAGGACGAAGTCCAAGATTTATTCGTGAATTTTGCCGCAAATATTCAAAAAAATTCTTGTTGGTATTGCGGTTGTATTTGTGGGCGCAGTTTACAGCGCTGTAAATGTTGCCGGAGTAAAAGCCAAGTTCAAAAAAAGTTATGATGCCGCCAAGAGCATCTAAATTATTGTCAAATGCCTCATAGGCAGCATAGATCATGGCAGTATTAAGAATAAATGCTGTGGCTGCGTCTTTATATCTTCCACAGTAAAGATGGCCTGCGCCGGGAATAATAGCAAGTATTCCCGCAGCCGTCGGACTTTTAGTCTTTAAGTTTTTTTTCTTACTCATCTCATGAGAAAGAGTTGCCAGTCGGTATTTATGCAGGTTTTTCTTGCTGATTAGTCTAAAAGAATTTTCAGCCTCTTCCCATTGAGACGTCTCAAGATATATCCATCCACGCCTGTAATATGCCTGATCAGCGATGTTTATATCTTCGGCTGTAACAGCCATATCATTAAGGCTCCCAATTGCCTTGAGATAGTCCTTTAGTTTAATAAAACATTCACTTATCCTGAATCTGACTTCTGTTCTAAAATTGGTCGCAGGAAATTTGGCTAAAAGTTCGTTAAAGGCATCAATTGCTTCTTGAAATTTTTTTCCGTTAAAATAAGACAGCCCAATTTTATACATTGCAAGTTCCCGCCTGTGATCATCAAAGAAAAAGTAGATAAACCGTTTGTACTCTCCGATAGCTCTGAAATATTCTTCAGTACGAAAGTAGTGCTCGGCAAATTGAATCTGTTTATCAGCATTGATTGTAATAACCGGTTCAGCAAAAGATGAAACAGGGTAAAAAAAGCTATAAGAAATGATTATCAATAACATATAGATTACAATGCGCATCGGTGATAGTTTGCATAGGTCTTTTGCGCATCCATAGTAATTTTTTTTAATCATTTTATCCTTATTGTGTAAAGATAGAAAACTATTTTTCCTCATACCACCAAAAGTCATTATTTTCTACCGGGTCATAAAATCTGAAGCGGTTGTTAATCAAAATCATTGGGGTCTGTTTCATCTCATCGGCTTCATGAAAGAGACGGTCACAGGTCATTAGCCAGCCTGTGATAAGACCATGTTTTTCAAAACATTTAATACTATATTGCGAGCAGGAGGGATACATCGGGCACTGTTTACCATCGATAGGTGAAATATAATTTTTGTAAAACCCGACAAGGTACTTGAGTGGATTTATGGTTGTTTCCCGGATTTGTGAGGAAGCACTTTTTGTGCTTTTTTTCCACGGGCCTTTAAACGGGTCATCGTTAGAAAGAGAGTTCCCCACAAATCTGGGGAAAAGAGAAAATATGATTATAATTAAGAAAATTTTTATTATTTTCATGTTATGATTTTGGTAATAACTCAGCTACTCAGTAAAACAGCAACCTGCCCGACGGACGGCTTTAAAATTCATCTCTCTTCTTTGTGTCTTTGAGCCTTTAGTTGGAAAAAACGCGCAATATCATGGAACGAAATCGCGCATTACGTGTGCACCTTATTGTATAGTTTACAATTTGTTGTAGCTCGCCAGCTCCGAATATTGAAATCGAAAAATTGAGCTTTTTTTCTCAATTTTGTCGATATATTCAATATGCGAGAAAAAACGCTTGATATCCCTGATATCAGAAATGTTTTTGAGAAAAAAGGTCGATCATAACTGTATGTAAAAAAGATGCTGCGTTGTAAATATGCTGTCTACTATTAAGAAGAAGTCGGATGTTTGATAACTTGCCATTATCTATGACCGCCCACCAGGCGATTTTGTCCCTGATTTGTAATTGATATCACAACATTTGTCAAATATAGGAAACAACTCTTGGCAAATCGACATGCTGGGGCTGTTGTCAGGTGAAGTGACTGGGAAAGTGGTGAGCAGCACGCTTAAGCAGGTCAGAGCGCTACGGATAATCCGCATTACTGCGCAAGGCAAGATTTGACGCTTCGGAACGAAGACCTGGAACCGATACTTAATCTTCAAGCTGTACCGCTCACCAATAATAATCTTACAAAAACAGTTTGATCTTGTCAAGGGTGTAAAACACCAGGATCTACAATTTACTATAGACTTTCAGAAGGAGGAAGGCGTATTAGTTATTTGTCGACGACTGATAACACAGTGAAATTATTTATCTGAAAGTCTATATGTTGACAGCCTGTCTGCCAGCATTGAAAGACGCTGACGGGGCCAGTCGTTTTTCAGGGCGATGTCCAGCGCTTTTTTCATTCCGATCAGGATTACCAGCTTTTCCCCTCTTGTAATAGCAGTGTATAAAAGGTTCCTCTGGAGCAGAGCATAATGCTGTGTCATTAAAGGTATAATTACTGCTGGATATTCCGAACCCTGTGACTTGTGTACCGATATGGCATAGGCGAGAGATAATTCATTCGTTTCCGTAAAATCATAAGTTACCGCCCTTGCATAAAAGTCAACTGAAAGTTCCTCTTTTTTACTGTCAATGGATATTATAGTACCTATATCTCCATTAAAGACTTCTTTTTGATAGTTGTTTTTCAGGTGCATTACCTTATCGCCGGGTTTAAATGAATTATTTGCAGCATTAATCGTGACAGGGTTTGGGTTTAATACCTTTTGCAGCACTTGATTGAGATTAATTGTGCCTACCACGCCCTTGTGCATTGGGGTCAGAACCTGAACCTCCTTGACCGGATCAAAGCCAAAGCGTTCAGGGATGGCCCTTGTACACAGTTCAACAATTGTGGAGACAACTTTTTCAGGATCATTCTGTTCTATGAAGTAAAATTCAGAAAGGTCGGCTGGTTCATTTGTATGTTTGAGGAAAGGGGATTCACCTTTCAGCACCCTGTGGGCATTGAGAACAATAGAGCTTTCCCTGGCCTGCCTGAAGATTTTCTTAAGATAGAAAACCGGTATAATGTCTGATTTAATCATGTCGTCAAGTACATTGCCCGGGCCGACAGATGGGAGTTGAAAAACATCTCCAACCATTATGAGCATTGAAGTCATGGGAATTGCATTCAGCAGATGAAACATCAAATATGTGTCCACCATTGAGGCTTCATCAATGATTACTGCGTCTGCATCAAGGGGGTTGTCCCGGTTTTTGTCGAAAAGATTATCTTTAAAATTGTATCCCAGAAGCCTGTGAATGGTCTTTGCATCTCTGTGTGTTAATTCCGCCAGCCGCCTTGCAGCGCGTCCTGTTGGGGCTGCCAGGCTGATTTGTTTTCCAAGAGCTTTAAATACGGCATTAATCGACCTGATCAGGGTTGTTTTTCCGGTTCCAGGGCCTCCTGTAATGATTACCGCCCGATGAGAGAATATTTTTTCCAGAACATTAAGCTGTTCCTGTGAGAGCTTTATGGCCAGTTTTTTCAGAACTTCATTTGATATTTGTTCCGTGTCTATTCCTTGAAGTACAACAGGAACGGACAAAAGAGCTTTAAGCCTGTTTGCAAGGCCCGCTTCCGCCTGGTGAAGGGCTTTCAAATAAACGGCTTTTTTATCCCTTTTTTTATCCGGAACTTCTACTTTATTTTCAATAATTAGATCTCCGGAAGCTGAAAGATCTTCTATTGCTTCTTCAGTTAATTCAGATTCTATTTGAAAAAGATTTTTGCAGCGTGCAGTCAGTTGATCCAGATAAGCGAAAACATGGCCCTCATTTGAAAATTGCTGCATAAGATGGATAATGCATGCTCTGGCCCTTTCCGGTTCATTTTCTGATTTTCCAAGCTTAAGCGCTATTGCATCTGCCATATAAAAACCGATACCCGGGATGTCGTTTGCCAGGCAATAGGGATTGCTTTGTATTATGTTCAGAGCATCCAGGCCGTATTCCTTTAGCAGTATAGCGGAATATGAGGTTTTTACTCCAGCGTCTTGAAGGAACTGCATTAAACTTCTTATTGCATGATGATCTTTCCATGCATTGCTGATAGAGGCTGCTTTTGTTTTTCCTATTCCTTCTACTTCAAGCAGTTTTTCCGGGCAGTTCTCTATTACATTCAGGGTGTCGGCTCCGAAGCGCTTCACCAATCTGCCTGCCATCAAACGGCCTATTCCCTTGATAATACCTGATTTAAGGTAATTTCTTATTCCTTCAACAGATGCCGGCAGAGTTACATCATAGGATTTGATTCTGAACTGCTGTCCGTATTTGGGATGGGTTTCCCACTCTCCCATTATTTTCAGCGCTTCGCCCGGACTTACTCCTCCCATGAAACCTACAACTGTAACAAGATTATCTGTGTTGCCGTGTTTTAATTTTGCAATAATATAGTGGGTTTCTTTGTTAAAATATGTAATTTGTTCAAGCTTGCCTTCAAGGGCGGTTAAGGGAAGGGACGTGTTCATTATTTTTTTGGATTTCTATTTATGGGTAACTATCCATTTGGCTGCATCTAAAAGATCTTCAGCCACGTGGTCAGGGAAAATCTTTTTTTGTGCAAGAATTTTTTCGGCATCAACCCCGTTTCCTGTTTTTACCAGAATACTGTGACCGCATCCTGCATTGCGGGCGCACATAATATCCTTTACGCTGTCGCCTGCCATAACAGAATTTGCAAGATCAATATTGTATGTTTTTTGGGCTCTGTGAATTAATCCAGGCTCTGGTTTGCGACAGTTGCATCTGTCTTCGGGGATATGAGGGCAGTAAAATATGTCTTTTATCTCTCCTCCGCCTGACTTAAACGCTGACTTCATCATGGAATGAATATATTCAAGGCCGTCTAATGATACCATGTTTCGGTTTATAACCGACTGGTTTGTAATTATGATAACGACAAAGCTGTTTAAGTTAAGAAGTTTTATCGCATCAATACTGCCTGGGATAAACTTAAATTCCGCCCAGCTCTTTATGTAATCAGGAGAATTTTTATTTATAACACCATCTCTGTCCAGAAAAACTACATTTTTCAGCAATTTTTTAACTCCATTCAGCTATTCCGGTAACTATCTAAAACGTAACTTCTCAATAAATAGAGGCTTCAAATTTTATCACCTAAAGCCGGATTATAGAACCCCTACCCCCTACCCTTACTCTGCAACAATAAATGCGTCATTAAATCCTTTGTCATTAAGATATTTTTCATACTCTGCTGCCTGCTCAAGACTTGAGCACTTCCCAAGCCGTACTCTGTAGTAGATCGCATCACCGCCGTCATAAGTTGTTATGTGAGCGTTTTTGTATTGTTGAGCAAGTTTCTCCCTGAACCTTTCAGCATTTTGCCGGTCGCAGAATGCGCCGACTTGAAATGTAAAATTTCCTGCATAATAGTTCACAGGGACATAAGTCCGGCGTTTATCGGTTTTGGGTTCAGATTCTCCGGCAACACCCAGTGCTACGATTTTGACCTTTGCCGTACCTGATCTCACTATACCAATTTTTTTTGCCGCAGAATAGGAAAGATCAATTATTCTGCCGCGGACAAATGGCCCGCGGTCATTAATTCTGACCACAATTTTTTTATTGTTAAGCAGATTGTGTACCCTCACATATGTCCCAATCGGCAGAGTTTTATGCGCGGCAGAGATAGCATACATGTCATAAATTTCACCGTTTGCGGTTTTTCTGCCATGAAACTTCTTGCCATACCAGGATGCTTTTCCAACCTGCACAAAATCCTTTGCGTCATACAGTGGCTGATACCACTTGCCCATTACTTTGTAAGGCCTGAATGTCGGGGAAGTTTTTGGTTTGACTGGAGGTGATTTTACTGTGGCACATCCGTGGAATAAAAAAAGGAGAAAAGCGAAAACAACAAGAAAAGTAACGGAAGAAAAAAAAGTTGCGTTTTTTCCCCTATATTTTAAAGCCATTTAGCTACTTTCCTATAGCAATTTTCAGTACTTCCATCATCTGGTCAACAAAGTGGAATTGAATCTCTTTCCTTACCTTTTCCGGTATATCTTCTTCTAAATCCTTCTTGTTCCACTTTGGCATGATGATGGTTTTTATCCCGGCATGATGGGCGGCAAGAACTTTTTCCTTTACGCCTCCAACCGGAAGTACCTGACCTCTCAAGGTAATTTCACCGGTCATGGCAAGGTCTTTTTTTATTGTTTTGCCGGTCAGAAGAGATACAAGGGCTGTAAGTATGGTGACACCGGCGGAAGGACCGTCTTTGGGTATGGCTCCTGCCGGTATGTGTATATGTATATCAATTTTATTAAAAAAATCTTCGGAGATTCCGATTTCAGAAGCATTTGCACGGATGAAACTCAAAGCTGCCGTTGCGGATTCCTTCATAACATCCCCGAGCTGACCGGTTAAAGTAAGGCCTTTTTTCCCTTTCATGGATGTAGCTTCGACAAAGAGCAGCATACCTCCTGCTTGCGTCCATGCAAGCCCCATGGCTATGCCAGGTTTTGAAGGTCTTGCTCTGACTTCGGAAGTATAGTTTACAGGACCGAGGTATTTGTAGATATCTTTTATATTAATTTTTACTGCTTTTTTATCACCCTCGACAATTTGTGTTGCAACACCCCGGCAGATGGTTGCGATTTCGCGTTCAAGATTTCTTAAACCCGCTTCCCTTGTGTAGCCTGTGATTATATTTTTTATTGAAGCATTTGTGAAAGATATTTGAGATGAATTGAGACCATGTGCTTCGCGTTGACGAGGTATGAGAAAACGGTTTGCGATTTTAATTTTTTCATCCAGAGTGTAGCCCAGCAGATGCAAGACCTCCATCCTGTCTAAAAGAGCCGGAGGTATTGTGTCTAAAATATTTGCAGTAGTAATGAACATGACTTTTGACAGATCAAATGGCACATCAAGGTAATGATCTGAAAAAGAAAAGTTTTGCTCTGGATCAAGAACCTCCAGCAGAGCTGAAGATGGATCACCGCGAAAATCGCTTCCTACCTTGTCTATTTCGTCCAGCATAAAGACAGGATTGTTTGACTCGGCGCGCCGGATTCCCTGAATAATACGCCCTGGAAGTGCGCCGACATAGGTTCGCCTGTGTCCTCTGATTTCAGCTTCGTCCCTGACACCGCCAAGTGAGATTCTATGAAATTTGCGTCCTAAAGCTCTGGCTATTGAGCGGCCAAGAGATGTTTTTCCTGTACCGGGAGGACCTGCAAGACAAAGGATAGGGCCTTTTGATTCAGGCTTGAGTTTCCGGACCGCCAGAAATTCTATAATACGTTTTTTTGGTTTCTTTAGCCCGTAATGATCATTATCTAAAATCTTTCTGACCTTTTTTATATCTAACTTGTCTTTTGTGCTTTCATTCCAGGGCAGTGATGTCAGCCAGTCAAGGTATGTTGATGCCACAGTATATTCGGAAGAAGAAGGGTGCATTCGTGATAAGCGGTCAATTTCTCGTTCAGCCTCTTTAAGTGCTTCTTTAGGAAGATTTTTTTCTTTAATTTTAGCCTTGTATTCTTCAATTTCAACACTTGTTTCATCTTTTTCACCAAGTTCTTCCTTGATCGCTTCCATTTGCTGGCGGAGATAATATTCTCTCTGCTTTTTATCCATATCGCCTTTGACCTGGGACTGTATCTTGTTCCCAAGTTTAAGGATTTCCAACTGATAATTAACAAGACGTGTAACTTCTTGCAGTCGTTTTTTTATGTCCAGGGTTTCTAAAACTTTTTGTTTTTCTTCCAATGTTAAATTTATGATTGAAGTAATCATGTCTGCGAGAATGCCCGGCACCTGTATTGATTTCGCCATAGAAAGAATGTCAGGTGATAATCCCGGAGAGAACTCGACAATCTTAGTGAACAGGCCGATAAGGTTGGCCATAAGGGCATCGATCTCCTTGCTTTTTGTTTCTATATCCTGAAGATTTTCTACCCTGGCCTGCAGGTAAGGCTTTCCTTTTATAAAATCTTTTACTTTGAATCGGCCCAAACCTTGTACAAGCAATTGTGCCCTATTGTCTTCGTTTTTTGCCATTTTAAGGATAAGTGCGGTTGTGCCGAATTTATATAGATCATCAGGAGTGTATTTGCTTTTAACCTCTGAATTCTTGGATAGAATAAGTCCAATGGTTCTATCTTTAGACATTGCTTCATCTACCAGTTGAATTGATTCGCGCTGCATTATAACAACCGGCACAACCATTTTGGGGAATAAAGTAGCGTCAAATAGAGGAAGAATAGAAAGTATTTCCGGGAGTTCTCTACTTCCAAAGTCCAATGATGGTTGTTTATCTGCCATGTATACCTCCGGAGTCTGTTTCTTAAAACCTTAATTGTAACCTATAGACTTTCAGATAATTAATTTCACAAGGCTAGAAGGAGGAAGGCGTATTAGTTATACGTCAACGACTGATAACACAGTGAAATTATTTATCTGAAAGTCTATAACTTATTCCTCGGTGATTGGCACCTTATGTCTGATTGCAGGCGGCATTTTGGCAAGCCTGATCTGAAGAAAGCCGTTTAGATATGATGCCGTTACCTTATCAGTATCAATGGGTGCGGGAAGAAAAAGGATACGTTCAAATTTACCATACTGGATCTCCGCTAATCTGTATTTTGTGTTTTCTACGCGCGGCAATTCAGTACGATACCCATAAACTTTAACTGCCTTGCTGCTAATTTCTACCTCCAGGTTCTCTTTATTGACTCCTGCAATTTCAGCTATAATAATTATTTCTTCAGGAATCTCATAAATATCCATTTGAGGCTTCCAGGTACATTCAGAAAAAGAAAAAACAGGATTCATAGATCTGAACATGTCCTCAATGGTTTTTTCGATTTTGGAACCTAATTCATCAAAATTACCGCCAAATCGTATTTTGATATAATCCATTTTTGGCTCCCGCTTGTTACGGCTTATTAGATGTTTGTATATCAATTTAAGTTTGAAACTATCACGATAAGGCTAATTTGTAAAGAAAAGATATAAAAATGGAATGGATTGCGTTTTATATATAAATGCCGTATTGCACAAATATGATTAAAGGCCCCAGGGATTCATTCAGATTCATAATATGTTCTCAGTATTTTTTATATTTCGGCATTATGGGCATTTCTTTGCCCTATTTTAATTTATACTGTTATCATCTTGATTTTACCGGTTTTCAAATAGGACTCCTGTCTGCATTTAGAACGGTGATGATAGTTTTGTTCCCTTTATTTTGGGGGGCTCTGGCGGACCGCTTTCAGATCAGGAGACCGATATATATTTTATGCAATTTTGTAAGTACCGGGATATGGGCATTTTATCTATATACCACTGATTTCTGGTTAATGCTGGTTATTACCATATTTTACGGAATTTTTTACGCTCCCATTATATCTTTTCTTGAAGCCTTTACTATGGATGTGCTGGGCAAAGAGAAGAAAAGTTATGGAAAACTCAGGGCATGGGGATCAATTTCCTTTATTGTTATTGTAATAGTCCTCGGCAGGATAATTGATATTTTTTCAATCGAGATTATTATTGCTGTAATTCTTGCCGGCTCCCTGCTTCAGGCATTTATTTCCGTTAGAATCCCTGATGTTGTTATTTCAAAGAAGAAGTCTTTTACCCCCAAAGCAAAAGTTCTATTAAAGAGGCGTTTAACTGTCTTCCTGTTTTGCGCTTTTTTAATGCTTGTAAGCCATGGAACCTACTATGCTTTTTTTTCCATCCATTTAGACAGCCTTGGCTATGGTAAAACATTTATCGGAATTACCTGGGCTATGGCGTCGATGGCAGAAATACTTGTAATGATAAAGTCAGACAAAATATTCAAGCGTTTTTCCCTGGAAAATGTTCTGGTATTTTCATTTATGATAGCAACATTAAGATGGTTAATACTTTTCTTTGTAAAATCTCCGGCTTTAATCCTGATATCACAGCTTTTTCATGCTATCTCATATGGTGCATTTCATATAGCAAGTATATTGTATATTGATTTGCTAACTCCTGATGAAGCCAAAACTCTGGGGCAGGCAGCAAATAATGCTGTAACATACGGCCTTGGGATGACAGTTGGATTTCTCTTTAACGGCTATTTATATGAAAGCGTGGGCTCGTTTAATTTGTTTATAATAAGCAGTCTTATCGCTCTGTCCGGAGGTGTGATTTTTAAATTAGGGCTCGCTAAAAAATAAAAAAGCGTCCTCAGCACAGATCTGATAGAATCATTTTTTCAAGGAGACCTTTGAAAAAAGGTCTTTCATTCTTCGTAACCGTTCACGGAACGTTTTTCATTCACCTGCCTTGTCTCTCCGGGAGGCAACATGGATTGAATGAGTTCCTGATATTCATTTGTCCAATTCATTCGTTTGTAAATATACGCAAGACAGAGCTGTGTGTTTGTGTCATCCGGATAAAATTTGATGTAGTCTTTGATAACATCTATGGCTTTGTTCCATTCACCCTGTTCCTGATAATGTTTTGATAAAAGCTGTGTGCCCCATGGTTGCCGGAACTTCGGCGGAATGCGTTTCAAGAGATCACATGCCGCTGTGTTGTCACCGATCTGCAAGAATGAATAAGATAACAGTACCTGATATTTTGGAAGCGGCTGCTTGTGAACAATTTTTTCAAGCACCTCATTGGCCTTTTCGTAGTCCTTGCTCACGTAAAGATAAAAAGATGCAAGTTTGAACAGATTTTCTTCCGTGGGATTCCGGCCAGCCGACTCTTGCAATGCTTCTTCATAAACAGCCTGATCTATATGATATGCGCACGACACCATACTTTCCAGATAGGTTATATTCTTTGTCTCGCTGTAAACCCTTTTGTAAAAATCATACGCTGTGCGATAATCTTCTTCTATTTCAAATAGCTGTGCCAGTTTTGCAAGATATTCGTTATTAGACGGCTCTATCTTATTGAGCATAAAAAAGAGTTTTTTCGCCGATTGATATTCATGATCATCTAAATATATGTATGCCAGTTTGCGCATGATTTGCGGGTCTGACGATTCTGCAATCCCTCTTTTAAACCATTTTTTTTGTAAAACCGGATCATTCTGCCAGTACGAAATCTCTATGGCCTTCTTCATGTCCTCTGATGACAGCTTGCCCTTGCGCCATCTTGTTTCATATATCTTCAAGGCATCGAAATACCTTTTGTTCCAGACAAGAAAATCGACCACAAAGTCCTGTTTGCCTATATTCCTCGCAATCCTTATGACCCTTTCCTGATTCTCCCTGTTATCGGGATCTTCACGCCAAAAATCCATGGACACGTTGAACGCGCTGTCCATCAGTCCTTTGTCCTTCCATTCAAGCGATAATGCCTCCGAGCCTCTTTCAAGCCACCTCTTACGCAGGGTTCGGTCATTCTGCAACCATGCAACTTCCATTGCCACCTTGAGGCTATCTGCCGACAGTTCCCCCTTGCGCCATTTCTGTTCATATATCTTCAAGGCCTCGGAAAATCTTCGGTTCTGCACAAGGAAATCGACCACAAAGTCTTGTTTGCCTATATTCCTTGCAATCCTTATGACCCTTTCCTGATTTTTCCTGTTATCGGGATTTTCACGCCAGAGATGGAGAGATGCGTTGAGGGCGTCATCCAGCAGCTTTTTATCTTTGCAGCCGAGGGCACAAAGGGCTTCAACAGTATCTATTACCGACTCAAACTTGCCATTTTCCCAATAGATATAGACAAGTTGCGTCAGGAGCTTTTTGCTTTCGTCGCTTCCCTTATCCTTAATTGCAGCAAGCCTTTCAATACAGATGGATTCCGCCTTTATGTTAAACGCCTCGGCCTTTTTTTCATCTCCGGTTTTTTTATAAAGCCTGGACAGGGAAAGAAAATCATCAAAAGTCTTCGGTGTTATCCGCGAAGCTATCTGCATGGCCGTTTCTTCATCCCCTAAGGCCACACAGACTCTGAAAAGTTCTCTTGTCAGTTTCGCATCGGCGCTAACATCTATGGCTCGCTCAAGCCACTTCTTCCTTTGCTGAATGTCACCGGTCCACCTTGAGACGGTGACGGCCTTCTTCATCTGTTCTTCTGTTAAATCTCCTGCTTTATATGCCTGATCATATAGAGCCAGCGCTTCATAAAGCCTCTGGTTTCCCAATAAAAAATCTATCAGAAAATTCCGGTTATCCTTTTTCTTGGCAAAAAAGATAACATCGTCCTGTCTTATTTTGCTTGCCGGGCTAAAACGCCAAAAGCCAATGGCCGTATCCATTCCGTCCCTCATGAGTTCGGGACTGATATATTCCAGGTCTAAAAGACGTTTTACAGTGGCCAGGAACTTATCGTAGTCTCCAATATAACGACAAAGTATGGAAATCCTGACCAATATCTCCTTTTGAAAATACTGATCATTCGTCGCTTTCAGGCTCTTTTCGTATGCCGCTATTGCTTCCTTGTACATGGAAAGCGACTCATAATAATGAGCAACCTTCACGTCTATAGGTTTGAGCAAATAGCCGCACACTGTCATGCCCGCAAGAATAATAAAAAAAGTGGCCTGGAGAATATGCTTTCTTGAATACATTTATTGAAGGTCCTCCCTGGCCCATTTCCATGAGACACCAAGGCGTTTTGCCTTTTTTTTGAACTCAAGCTTCTTGTCTTCAGACATTGGGGCATAATCCACGGCAAGAATCATTTTTTTGTCTCTTCTCAACATCTCCACTTTGTCAAGCAGCCACTCAGTGTTCGTGTCCATGTCCGTCCTTTCGGTCCAGCCCGAGTCCTCCTTTTGATAGAAAAGAGATTCTATAAATACACCGCAGATGTCGTCCCTTATATCATCATAAATGCCAAAGCCCCTGTTTATAATCATATTTCCAGGAATGCTCTTCTTTATCATTCGAATAAGACTTACGCCTTTGCTATGGATAAGCTCTCGCTTTTCGGGCAGTAGATTCCCAAGGATTTCAACATTATCCGCAGTATCCACAAAAACATTTTCAAATCCCTTTGACCGCAAAAACTCAATTTCCTTTTTTATTACATCCTCCCATTCAGGAGCTGATATATCCACGAGAAATGCCGGCCAATCCGCAACCTTCCGCACAACAGCTTGCGGAGGAAGGGAGGAAAGATGACCGGAGTTCATCTCGATTTCACAAAGGGAGACATACGCAAACGCTCGAGATATATCCCCTTTTACTTGCGCATATGGTGATATGATATAAATATCATCAGTCTTGTTGATCTCCACAAAGGGAAGATATGTGATTTCAAAGCCTGCCAATAGAGGCATCATGATGAGTCCGAAATTAAGAAGCCTGACCGGCTTTTTTAAAAATACCATACTCAAGCCTGCCAAGCTTTGAATTCAAAACAATCAAAGAGAGAACTGAGGAAACCATACACGCTATCATGAAGCCCAAACCGTAGTATTTCCAGCCAAGTTTTATGGAAACAACTGTGCACACAATATTCAAAATAAAAAAAACAAGTGCCAGCCATAAAATGGAATCATAATCATCAAGATATTGTATCAAAAGAATACAGAAAAACCAGAAGGCAAAAAATATAGTTCCTATCATAAGATAATGAAATACGAAGGGATTTGTCCATGGGAGGGGAATAATAGCTGTGGATACGAAAAAAAGCGCCACAATAACAACACCGCCGTGCACTAATAAAATGCGCAGCATAATATGCCTTACAGAGTGAACAATGTTCACCTTTTCCATGGATAATTCCCGAAAAGGAAAATTGTTTAACAGTTTAAATATGAATAACCGGAAGGGATTTCTGATTTCCTTTTTTATGCCCCTGTATACTATGAACGTCGCTATCATCATCAGGCTGATAGCCACAAAAAATGGAAAGTCATATTGAGGCGAATACCGGAAAAAGGGATCAACAATGGATTTGCCCGCGGTTTTCGAATACCAGAAGATAGGCTTATCTATCCAGAAACCCAGGTTGACTAAAAATAAGGCCAGTCCAGGCTTATACGCCTTGGGACGCATAAAAAATCCCCAATCCATCATTACCGATTCCCGCAGATAGAGCTTCAGGATAAAGGCATATCCGCCTACAATGGGAATGGTAATACCTGCAATAAAAATAAGGGTAAGCCCCTGGATATCGCTTGTACCTGTGAGCAAAAGAAAACCGATGCTTATGCCCATGCCTGTTACGAACAGCCAAAAAGTAAGACGATCCTTATCAAGGGAATTTAATACACTGACAATGCACCACAGGAGTGATAGAAGAGTTGTAAGGACAACAAAGGTTATTTTGTAATTGGCAGTGACTGAAGACAAAGAAAAGATGACAGCAGATGAGATGAACATGGATAAGGATCCCATAATGACAGATGATGCTATCAGGGCGTTGAAAATGGAATCAGTTCTTCTGAAAAAAAGTTCGTCCGCTAAAAAACGGTTGAGTACAGTATATACAGGAGATGAAATGACTAAAGAAAGACCCGTTGCATAGGTAATCACAAGAAAAAACAGCGTTGGGGACTTGCCGGTGGCAAGATTGACCAACAACCCCATCACAGCCAGGCAGGAAATGGTCAGGAACCAGGGCCCGACCGCCTGGCTTGCCTGCTCGGTTTCCGTCATGAGAAAACTGGCAAGGTGTGGCCGTTTAATGTGTTTCTTCAGCAAGAATGAGATTCCCGCCATTAAGTTCCTCCTGATATATATTAAAATACTGCTTGATAATTAGGTCTTCCCGGTAAAGCTGCTCTATCCGCTTTATCCCGTTTTCCCCGAAATCGTTTGCCAGTTTCCCGTCCTTGAGTATCTTCACGGTAGCAGCGGCAATTGCCTGCACATCCCTTATTCTTGCTACAATTCCTGCAGGGCCTATGCTGTCGTCAATGCCATATACAAGCTCATTGCATGCTCCCACATCCGTTGTCACCACGGGAATTCCGCAGGCCATGGCCTCCATCACCACAAGAGGCATTGCCTCTTTAATGCTCGTCAAAACAAGGACATCCATCTTCTTGTAATAATCAAGGACATCCGCTATTCCGGTAAAAGTAATGGTGTCATTCAATCCAAGTATGTCAAGGAGTTCGGTGCATTCCGTGTAATACTCCGGCTGGTTATCGGTCGGCCCGATAATCCATGCCTCCACTTTTTGATACTCCTTTTTGACTATTGCCATTACCTGCAGGAATGTCTTGATATCTTTTACATTATCAACCCTTCCCACAAAGCCGACCATCCTGGGGTCTTTTGTGCAACGGCTGCACCTTGCCTCTTTAAAACGAGCGACTTCGATTCCATTCGGCACGACCATGATCTTCTCCGCCCTGGCCCCATATTCGACTTCAAGGTACTTATTCCCCTGAGAGAGTGTGATGATTCGGTCGCAGGAATTGTATTGCCATAGGCATATGGCCGAAAAAAAATCAATCCACATCTCTTTTAGGTAAGGGTCCTCCAGCCAGCCAGCCTTCAAGAGTTCCATCTCTCTTTCCTGAAGGTATATTCCATGTTCGGTGATAATCGATTTTTTCCCGTCAATGGCGGATTTCAGACATGCCAGCATGCCGGCATATCCCGTACTCGGCGCGTGATAAATCTTTGAGGCTGGTAGCTTTTGATAAAGGGAAAGTAATCGAAAAAGGATGAGATGAATACTGCGGTGGGCATAGAAATACTTCAAAAATCCCGCGCTCTCCCTCCTCTTCTCATAGATCCTTGTAAGAAGGGCAAATGCGGCTTCGTCCTCAAGAAAATTCCTGAAAATTCCAGGAGTTTCATTGTTGACAAGATCCCTTATAAGAGAAAGACTTCCTTCAGAAAGGACCCCTTTCCTCCAATCCATCATGAGCTGATAGATGCTGTCGGAGATGCTCTGCCATTTTTTCCGTGAGAGCTTCGAAGAGGGATGTTTTTCTATTTCATCATAGTCAAACAAGACAAATTCCCGATATGACAGGACGTTGTCGGGAAAGCTGTATTTCCGTTCCTCAGGCTTTTTTTCCTCGGGGATCAATGCTACTATGGAAAATGTAAACTCCTTCATTTTTTCCATGAGCCATTGAATCCAGGAAGAAACTCCGCCGGTAACATACGGGTAGTTGCCTTCTACAACCAGGCAGATGTCTGAACCCTTTTCCATGTGTGTGCCGCCTCTTTGACTTTGTCGGGGATATATGCGCCTTCAGTCGTTTCAATAGTTTTGTAAATGCGATTAAACGGATCAAGCTCCCCATGCGCCAGCGCGAGCTCAAACTCGTAAGGGATCCATTTTTGCATTTGCAATAGACAATCCCCTTTTTCTTGCACTGCCTTATAGATATTTCTTGCCCTTGCAACCTCTCCTGCCTCGAGAAGGTACCTCACGCTCAAGAGGGCATTTTCTTCAGAATCTTCCCGCTCAAAAGCACGAACCGCCCAATGGCAGGCCTTTCCCTGATAAAATGGCTTCATGATGGAATCACACAGATCAAGGTAAGGAATTTCGTGGTAGAGATTTGCAAGCCTGCGCATTGTCCCGGCATCCGTGTTCTCTGCGCTCTCAACGGTATTGATGTCTGCAAGAATCCGATCGAGCTTTTTTGTAAGGATATCTATGGCCATAAGTACCATATTTTCACGAGAAGCGAGTCTTATGATATTTCGCAGAATTACCGCTTTCATGACCGTCCATTCCATCTCATCAATTCTCGAAATCAGTCTTAATGCCTGATCCGCATTGATTCCGCGAAGAAGAAAGGCCTCCAATACAGGGATTACCCGGCCTTCGTATTTCTTTTTCAGTACCGCAAGTATATCCTTGTCCACCCTGTCAAACATCTCAACCCGTACAGGATATAAAGGATACAGGCGAAAAAACAAAACGATACACAGAGAAATAACCGGCCCTGCCAAAGGGATAACAGCGAGAAAAACCAGAAACTTCATCAATGCCTCGGAGATCATTGTCTTACCAAGGGAATTATCGTGCTTTATCAATCCGTTGACTATCAGGTAAACGATCAGGATTGAGAGCCCGTAAGCAGACAGAAAAGAGAGCAGATCAGGCAAATCCGAGATTCCATTGATGAGGAAAAAATAGACTGTAACCTCCGTAATGCACCAGCAGCACAATAGTAATAGAGAGAAAAAGTTATAAATCATTAGTAACCCGTCTTGTCCGTGGCTTCAATTTCAAGTTGTGGCTCCACAACTTTTAATCTGTCAATAATGAAAGGAAGACTGCTTTCATCGGTCATGGACAAAAAAATGAGTATTTCTTCCTCGTTAAGCATAAACATATCGTCATAGATTCTCAGGCCGGAGGATATTTTCCTCATATCCGCTTCACTCATAATTCCCTTTATCCGCAAAAGAACAAATGGAAGCTTGTGTTTCTCGTGGCTGGATATGGTCTCATCAAGGACTTTTCGAGCAACGGACGGCCGATATACTGTAACAGAAGTAAATGCGCTCAGATGTTGAAGTTTTTCTCTGTAAAGACGTTTTTCCAGCAGATATCTTGTCCAAAAGGCTGTTAGCTTCAAAAGGCCTACAAGTTTCTCAGACATATTGATAAATCTGATCTCTTCGATCAGCAGGATATATATAAATTCGTTTGAAACAGAAAAAATCGGAACAGCCATAATAAGGCGCTGATCTATTTTCTTGGGGATGATTATCTCTCTCTCCTGCATCAAAACCCGCATGATTTCCGGCATCTCCTTACTCTTCCATTTCATGTTTTCAGGCAGAGATGTAGCGCCAAAGGATGCGACCCTTTTGATGCCCACTTTCATATCAGGTTTGTAAAAGGCCGATTTTTCCACATGACAGTACGTGTAAAGAATATGAAGTATTTCGTTAAGAAATGTCTCGTGATCTTCAATAATACCTATTCTTCGAATAGCCTGATACAGAATCCTGGGAGATTCCACTTCAGTCAAGACCTGCTCAAGCACATCCTGCAATCCCCTGTCTTTTTCAGACAGCTCAATGAGAAGTCTGTCCATCCGTTGTCTCATAACCGCATTGGCAAGGCTGGTCTGGGTTATCTTCTGCTCAACGGCAGTCCTTGTGATGCCTGTCAGAACAAGACCCGTAACAAAAAAACTGGCTTCCACGTAGTGCAGGGAAAGAAAGACAAGCACCTCGCCTTTTACGACCAAAGAGATGATCGCGCTGGCGCCGATGGCAGCAGCGGCAATGCCGTTTATGCCGTAATAGAGCGCAAAAATAAGGCTCAAAAATGAAACCAACAAGTACACAAGGCCTTCGGAGATTATGCCCTGATAGTAAATAAGCCCAACTACCCCATAGGACAATATTACCTCGACAAAGACTATAAACGGCTTCTTATCTATCTGTTTCATATTGCAATCCAATACCGGAATATTGTAAGTTGTGAATGGTAAGCTTCAAATCCACGGCTTACAACCATCAGCCCTGTTTTGAAACCACCTCCCATCCCTAAAAAAGTATCTCAACGCCTACATTTGTCCTCCATTCCCCGGTGTTATCCCATTTCTCCTCCTGTTTTTCCTTCCGATCCACTCCCCGGTAAATACCTAAACGATACTCCGAGCCCCCCCTGATACTGACATTTCTGTGAACGTGGAGATCAAAAGAGCATCCGGGAGAAAAGACAAATCCTACTACTTTGTTATCTTTGTTATCTTCGCTATCTATGTCATAATAAGGCTGGTCAGATCCCCAAAAATATCCCAGTCCAATTTTGAAGTTAATATGATCAGAATACTCATCTGAAACAGGATATGACAACCTGAAGGTGTACGAAGGCATATAAAAATGCTTGGCAATGTAAACCCTATTCTTCCTATCTTCCTCCTTCTCCCTATCCAAGCAATCCTCATCCTTATCCTCATGTCCCCCAATCACGAGCACATTAACTGTGTGATGCAGTACTATCTTTTTAACAGACAGATGCTGGTCAAAGGTGGCGCCGATATTAAATATATTCATATAACCCTGACGACAATCTGAATACAGATGATAATCTGAATACTCATGCTTGAACGATCCTGTCAGCATATCGGAAAATTCATAATCAAAGCGAAGAGAACCACCTTTTTTCAAGCTGAATTCATCCATCAGCGCAGTGATTTCTCTTTCTACCTCGTTATAGTATCCTTTGATTTCCACATAAGATTTTTTTATTGGATTAAAGGTAGTTTTAAAGCTTGCACCTGCATCGCCGTCATCAGTGATGGATAATAAGAGCTCAACAGAAACTTTTCTGGAAAAACCACTCATGATGCCCACGGAAAAAAAATTTCCACTCTCTTCACCGTTCATCCACAGATATGATGTCGTAAGCCGATTGTTTTTGTATATTGGAATTTCACCGGAAATAGAGCTCCAGGGGATTGATCCATATTCCTTTGAGTCCACGATCCCGGCATCTGCATTAATTCGGGGAGCATAGTGTCTTCTGATATTTGCTATTTTCTTTCTGGCGAGATCTCTTTCGTAGGGTGTATAATAAACCGACTTTTCCACCCCCCCTAGAATCCTTAATGACTTTCTCCATTGCCCTTCCATGAGATAGATATCTGAAATAAGAAGTTGATCATCCTTTGAATCCGCAAAGGGCTCTATTTCGGATATTGCCGTATCAAGTTCTTCCCTTTTTACATGAATTTGGGCATTGAGGAACGAAATACGTCTTTTGTCGTTGTCATTCAGGCTATTGATATCTTCAGGTCTTATCTTTTTCAGCAGGTTCCGGGATTCATCAAACCTCTCCATGCCGATAAGGAGTTCAACAAAATCAAGAACAAGGGGAATGGATTTGGGATGTTTTGCAATGGCGGCCTTGTAGCCTTCATACGCTTCGTTGCGCTGTCCCGATTCTTTAAGAATATGCAGGCGTTGTCTTTCTCCGATGTCTGCCATTGCAACTTGAAGACAGAAAAATGTCTCTATGATCGAACAGATAAGAATGAATTTAAGGGTTTTTGACTTCACGAATTCCTTACCATTATGTAGATCCCCAAATAATTGAGTCACCGAGCTGTCGAGTTGTCGAGTAAGGAAACAATTACTGACAATTCAACTTGATACATTGGACAATCGTAAAAAAGTACCCTTGAAATCGGCAGGCAAAAAATCATCTCTAAGTCTTTTCCAAACGAGTCGAAATTACTACTAAATGATTTTCAGATTGATGTCAAGCGAGTTTAAAAAAATAATATAAAATTACCCATCTATCTTGTAATTGGAATCATTTTAAGACATCGTTTTTCAAATGTGACTATATGACTGTATCCAGCCGAAATAAGCAATGGCAATGCCTTGTCATAATACTGACCAACGCTCTCAGGCTTATGAGCATCCGAGCCAAGAGTAAAAAAAATCCCCTTTTCAAAACATTTTTCTATAATTTCTCTGGAAGGATAAGCCTCATTTACCGGATGATTATATCCGCTTGTATTAAGCTCCAATGATAAATTCTTCTTTTTTATCTTTGATAATATCTCATTTATTTCTTTATCAAGGTTTTTTAAAGGCCTCCTTCCAAATTTTTTCAACAAATCAAAATGACATATTATATCATAATAATTATAATCCAGCATTTTATCAAACTTTTCAAGGTAAAGGCCGTAAATGTAATCTGTGTCATTTTCTCCACGGCTCCATTGTGAACCATGACTTACTACGTTAATGCCATCAAGAAAATGCAGAGAGCTCCCAATAACATCAAATGAATACATCCCCACAATATCTCTGATAAGATCGGTATGCTCCGGACAAAAATCAACTTCCAGACCGGCTTTAACATTAATAATGTTCCGGTATTTATGTTTAAAAAGCTGAATTGCCTGAAAATAAAACGGGACTTCGCCGGGTGTCATAGAAAGCCTGTTTGCAGGCTCAGAAATAATCAGATGATCCAGAAAGCATATCTCTTTTAAGCCTATATCCACGGCTTTTTGTATGTATGCCTCTATTACACCTTCTGCATGGTTGCAAAGGGAGGTATGTACGTGATAATCAATCATATAAGTTCAAGGGGTTCACGGTTGTCAGTTTACAGTTTTATGTTTTGATCAACAGTTAACTGTAAACGGTTACTTGTAAGTATCTAAATGACATGATATAAATTTAAAAGTCAAACAATAACGATCAACAATTTTAACAGAAGGGCGCTTAAGTGCTGGCTCAGTAAGAGATTTAATTGAAATTATCTCGCCCACGTTCTTTACGAATGAGCGATTACCATCAGGGTGCGAGATCGTTCGAGTACACACTTCATGACCTGTTGGAGAGTTTCAGGGTCAAGAGCTCCAAAACTTTCGTCAAGAATTACCAAATCGGCATTTTGCAAAAGCGCACGTGCAATATATACGCGGCTGCGTTCACCGTGAGACAGCCGCCAGCCTGTCTCTCCTACCACCTGAAGGATTCCGGCAGGCATTCGGTCAAGCAGGTCTCCAAGACCTAATTCGCGACAGATCTCCTCTGCTTCCTGAAAATCTTTTCCTTGAGGCGGCCAGCCTCGGCCCATAAGCAGGTTAAATGCAAGTGTTCCCGTAAATACATAATTTTCGTGAAACTGGGGGGCACACGCCACCAATCGGCGCCACCCTTGTGAACCAAGTGTGGAATGATCAAACCCGCGCAAAAGGAGCAATCCTGATTCAGGCAACCGCAGACCGGTCAAAAGAGAGATAAAGGTAGATTTTCCGCCGCCGGAAGGTCCTTCCAAAAGCAGGCGGTCGCCTTCCTGAATAAAAAGATTGCAGGCTCTCAATACCGGACTGCCCTGCCGTCGATATCGAAAGACAAGGTCATGGGCATGAATTACTTCCGGAACTGTTCTGGCTCCTGCTTTAACATCGCGGGGTGGGATTGCAAAAACTGTTGAGTCACCTGCCTTTTTGCGGGTGGCGGCTTCAAAAAGAGGTTTTGCCTTGCCCCATGCAACGGCTGCGTCAGCGATCTGAAATATACTAACCGACAGCGTGCTGAAAGCCTGAAAAGCGAGCAGCACTCCACCAACTCCTACGGCAATTAGCGCCACTGAATCCTGACCGGATACAAAGGCCGGAGAAAGGCCCGCAATGCCTGCCACCAACCAGCCGCGGGAAAGAAAGACGGACAAAAATATTGAGCCTCGATCCATGGATTGTGAAAGTGTCAGGTAGTCCTCAATGGCATGGTCTTCACCTTCGTGAAGACATTCCGGACGTTCCTGTACCAGTCGAGTTCTGTGTCCCACCATCTGCTCCACCAAATCATGGGTCATCTCCAGGCGGGAACCTGTCCAACGCTTTCTATGCACGTAATACCGCCATCCTATAGCCAGAGATATCATCACCCAGACCAGAAGCAAAACAAGGTGAAAAGTTCCTCCAGCGCCCATTAAAATCACACCCCCGGCTGCCACCAAATCGACCAGGGCAATAAAAACATAAATACCACCGTGTAATGTTGCAGAGGCCAGCACGTCGGATTCCACGACACGTCCGATCTGTTGTCCTACTCCCTGACGTCGCATCTCCTCTGGCTCAAGTTTCAATGCGCCATATAGAAGACGCCGCTTGAGTAGTCCCACCACACCGAGGCCGAACAGCCCTTGCCACCACCCAACCGCGAGCTGTAGAGGAACCAGAGCGAACAGGAGCAGCGCCCAAGCCAGGAACCATCCATGGTCCAGGCGTCCATCAAGAGCCCCTCGTCCAACAATCCACCACGCCAGCAGTAAAAAGGAATACTCAACAAGATGTATTCCGAGGAAGCCAATGCCCCGTGAGAGGATGCCGGCCTGGGTGAGCTGTCTCCTGAAGCTTGTCCCGGGAGAGAGGCGCAGCATCCACCATCCGCTTCTTCGCACAGAGCTGATATGTTCACGGAGAATTGCTGTCCGTGCCCTTTCCAAATGCCTGGAGTCGATACCGGCGTCTGCAAGGAGTTGGTCCACTTTAGGGGCATAGTGTTTTTCTGTCTCAAAGGAGAGAGTAGCGCGTACGTCTTCCAGTTTGGTATGGAATATTTCAAGTCCCGGACCGAGCAGCTTCAAGGTCTTGCCCTTGGCACCGATCAAAACCAAAAAGCGCGGATTACCTTCATATTGCAATCTCAACAGGGCAGGCCCTCCCTGGCAAAGGAAGCGCTCCAGCTCGCCATAGGATACTTCAACCGGTTCGGCCTCCAAGCCGATAGCAGAAGCAGCATCCTCAATCCATTGCCCCAGCCTCTCCCCATTCTCTTTAATCAGACCCTGTGGCAGTGTGGGTAGTTCAATCCTTTGTCGGGCAAGACGGTTCATCCTGGCCAGGGCAACAATAGCTTCACCCAACCTTGATAGAGGCCAACTCTGACGGTCAAGATGCCTTAACATTTCCGGCCCTCCTCGGCCTGGCTTTCTTTAATAACCCCATCTTCCATCCTTATGTGTCGCCAGTGTTTGTCTGTCCGGAAACCTGTGCGGATTTTCTTTTCAGCATCCATCAAAGTTCGGTATCGTGAATCTGATTTTTCAAGCAAAGAGCAGGGCCGGCCGTCTTCGATAATTCGGCCTCTGTCCATCACAATTACTCGATCAAAGTCTTTGGTCTCGCCTACGTCATGGGTAACACACAGGAGGGTGGCATCTCGCCACCACTGTCGCGCATGAAGGAGCAACCTTTTGCGTTGCCCATAATCAAGTCCGCGAAGGGGTTCGTCAAGAATAACCAGACGGACTCCCTGTCGAAGCATTGCACGCCCCAGTCTTACTCGCTGACCCTGTCCACCGGATACAAGACCGCCGCTCTCTCCCAACACAGTTTGCAATCCGTCAGGAAGATTTTCCAACACATCCCTGAGGTCTGCTGCATCAAGTGTTTGAGAAAATGATTGAAAGCCGTCTTTCGAAGAACCATATTGAAGATTTGCAAGAAAAGAACTGTTCCAGAGTTGCACCGCGGGATCCACCCATGCGGTCTGCTCCCGGAGTACATGAAGACGATTTCCCTCCAAACGCTTTCCGTTCGCCAATACCCTGCCTGATGTTGGCCGATGCCAACCCAGGAAAAGTCCCACAAGGCTCGATTTACCAGCACCCGATGAACCAACGATTGCCACCTGGCTTCCTGAATCGATAGAAAGGTTGATTTCCTGAAGGATGATGTGACCGCCGGCAAGTACGCCTGCCTGTTCAATACGCAGGCTGACGCCGCTTTGGGATTTTTGTTCTGTCTTGTCATTTTCCCTTGTTTGATTTGCCTCCTCGGGCGCTCCCAGCGGTTCAAAGAGCCGAAGAACCACATTGCGCATAGCAGGATATTGCCGGGCAAGATGGGCCACATTTCGTCCTTGAGCCGGCAAGGAAAGTGCCCAGTATACAAGAAGCATAACACTGCCCATCTGGCCGCTCCTATCCATGTGGGAGTAAAGGAGCCATGCAGCCAGTCCAAATCCGGCAATTGAGAGAAGGCTCTCTATAGCCACTGAAGAGCGTAAGAATTTTATTCCTGCATGCATCCACTCTGAAAGCATTGTTTCGTGCTCTTTGCGTAGTGAGCGTTCCGCTCCATGAGTGCGTACCGGCACCAGACCCAACAGGGCATCTAAGTAGAAGCGGGTCAATGCGCCGCCAAGAGTGCGAAGCTTCAGATCTCTCTCTGCGAGCAGTGGCTGAGCGGAAAGAGGAAGCAAAACAGCCAGAATAGCCACAATTATAGCTGTCGGAGCTCCTGATGGATCTATCCAGGCAATCCCCACTGTAGTCAAAGCCAGGGTAAAAGATGACCGGATCAGTCTCCCCCCAACGGACGGAAGGATGCGCAGCAAGTGTACGCTGTGGCAGCGTTCCGCCATGTCCGAGATGAGACGACTATGGAAATACTGATCTCCCAGGCGCGGAATTTTCTTTTGAAAAGCAATGCGCAGACGGGATTCCAGATGTCGTCCGAGACGCCACAGACCGGAAATAACAGGCAATTCAAGTAAAAACATTGACAGGAGAAAAAACAGAAGCACACCTACGGCTATTACACGCTGTTCATTGGTTGCAAGCATTCCGCCCATGTCCATAAAACCTCTAAACAGCACCGCCTCAAATACCAGTCCGGCAGCCGATAGGATCAAGGCGGATGTCAGGAATACAGGGGCAAGCAGGCCGTCTGAAACAAGCATCCTGAGGAACTCTCTTCCGGGTCTGCTCGGTGGCTCATCAATAGCGGCAACCAGTTCTGGTGAGAGGGGCAGCGAGTCTTCCGGAGCAGATATGGAGGAATGTTGTGCCTTTAGCCCTTGTATGCGGACAAGAACCGCTCCCCGCAGGAACAGGTGATTATCCTCCTTATGAGAAGTCGTCTGGTTCGGAAATATCGTCCAGTACTTGGCAGGTATGGTATTAAACGGGCTATCGGATTCGTGTCGGCTGCGGTCAAAAAAACCTTCCAGCACCTTGCAGGCCTGGGCGCCCCGTTTCAGGCTACGTGAGTCGACCAAAAAATCGGTCAATCGGGTGGCGGCGTCCAGAGCGGCAAAGGAACGCCACTTTAAGTCCGATAATGCGGTATCAATCAGTCTATCGGCTATGGATTTTGATATGACAAGGCGTGTGAGTTGTTGGAGCAGAGGCATGCGAAACTCGTCACTCTCTGTCCATTCACGACAGTCTTTGGCAGGTATCGGCATGGTATGAATATAGAGTTCGCCCATAAACTGTTTCAAGTTGGGCCAACGTCGTCCGGTGCTTGGGTCCATCAGTTGGACATGGCGGCCGCATTGGTTCCAGACAACCACAAAGTGGGTCAAACCACTTTGCTGGAGAACCACGGCAATGGCCGGCATGTTTTGAGCCTCGGAAAGTAATATATGGTCAACCGGCACTATGATCTGTTCCGCTTCAAGACCGAGCTGGTTAGCCATATCTTCCAGCGTATCAATGGAGGTTCCGTCTATATCAGTCTGACATGCCTCCCTGAGACGGCCATAGTTTGCGTTAATGCCAAATCCGGCAAGCAATGATTTGAGACAAGCGGGTCCGCAGTCCATGGCCGAAGTCTGTACAACCTCCGGCACAATGAATCGTTTATGCTTCCTCGCAGGGGCATTCACTGTGTGTCCCTTGTTTCCATAGCAGTATCCGGAAGAAACGTATCTTGACGTGAAAACAGCCTGCCCGCTGCGCGGAGAGCGAGCAGGGCGGGGGAAATGCGCTCTACCTCGACCTCAATTGTGCCGGGCAAGCCATGCTGAACAGGGATGAGTGATACCTGCTCATCGTTGATGCTCAGTTCTACACGCACCAGACCGTTGCGTACCTCACAGGCCGCTCGTTCCACGGTTGCCGCAATGGCTCCATACTGTGCCCAGGGAAAACCATGCAGCCTGAACCACGCGCTCTGTCCGGACCGGATGCGGCCCAAAGCTTTTGATGGAGGGAAATCAGCGATAATCTTGTATGTTCCGGAAGGTATCACTGTCGCCAGACGATCTCCTTTTTGAACAATCTTGCCGATAGAAATCTGTGCTAACTCTCCTATCCTGCCGGTAACAGAAGCGCGAATATTGGTCTGATCTATTTCGTATTCAAGTCTTTCAATTAATCCGGCAGAGGCAGCTATGTACCCTTCGATTTCGCTGATTTCGCTCATCACATGGTTTAGCGCGGCTCGTCGATCGTTTTTCTCCGAATTCAATTTAAAATGAATTTTTTTTGTGTAAAATTCAAGGCTCTCAACTGCAGCTCGCTTGCGTGCGGCCTCGGTATCTGCTTCATCCTTTTTTGCCTCAAATATTACGCCACGGGCAAAAAGGCTGCTTGAGCGGCTGGCCTCCTTTTCAGCAAGCTGTGCCACGCTTTCCGCCTCCCGAATTCTGGCCCTTGCCTCATCAATCTCAGATAGAGCAGCGCTGTTTGTCTGGTTCAATGCCCGCTTGCGTGCGGCCAGTTCTTCCCGCAAGGCATTGGCTTGAGAGGTAAAAGCGGCCAGACGCATACTCTCTTCCTCAAGCTGCCGATTTAAAGGCTTAGCGTCGAGCCTGGCAATTATTTCTCCTTCTTTAACCTTCTGCTCAAGCTTAAGATTTATCCATACTACACGACCGTAGATTAGCGCCTCAACAGGATGAGGCAAACGGTTTACCGCAAACCGTGCCATGTCTGTTTTTTTATATACAGACACGCGGCTGAATGCAAACCACGCTCCCCAGGCTCCAAGAAGTACCGCAGACAGGCATATAACCACAATGCTCCAACGAAACCCGTCTGCATGCAGGGACCTGGCTGATCGAAAAAACGACCCGGAATCAAGGCCACTTTGTGACCCTCCTCTGATTTTAGTCTTTGTCTTAGTCTTCAATAGTTTCCCTGCATAGACATATATTGTAAGCGGACATAATGCTCCGGGTAAAAAAAACCCGACAAGATCTTCATCACAAAGAGCCTGTCGGGGTTGGGAATAGTGTCCCTGTTTTACCTTAATTCGGAGCATCCCAATCAAGAGTTACACCCCCAACTTGAGTAAGTCCACTACCAGCTTTAACACCTGTTTTAACCTTCATTTCGCATCACCTCCTTCCTTGTAAATTTTTTTCCGTTGTTTTTCGGCCTTGCATCACATGTGACATTCTAAGAACTATTCATACCCTATTTACTTTATCCCCCAAAACATTCACCCGTCAATAGGAAAATAACGAGAAATTGCTGAATTGCCGAGTGTTTTCTTGACAGGAGAAAATATAATAGGTTATGCTTAATTAAGTGATATTCATAATGGATATCGCTAACCAGTACAAAAAAAGAGAGAGGATGGTAAAATGAAAAAAAAGAAAGAAAGTAAAAAAACGGAAAAATCTGGGAAAAGGGTAAGAACGCAAATAAGTGCTGGAATGACTAAAGCTGAACTAATTGAAATGGTGTCAAAATAAAAAATGGTGTCAAAGCTTGAATTGAAAATGGTGTCAAAGCTTGAATTGTGAATTAATTCTTTCAAAACTGGTTTTTCACTTTTTTTGTCTTTATTCATTTCTTTTTAAAGGTTTTCGCACAATGACCGATAGAGTTGCCATGCTTCTTTCACCAAGCTTCTGCTTGCTCTGCCCATACTGATGGGCTAAATGGTAGTGGCTTAATTGTCAAGCATTAATTCACAATTCAAGCTTTGACACCGTGCTTATATGGATAGAAGATATGACAAATTCAGACAAAAAACAGATCAAAAAGTGGGTTGAGACCTGGAAACGTGCGGGCAGGGCTCTGGATGAGGTGAAGCGCCAGGAGTTACGCGCATATGACTATTCTAAAAATCAGGCCATGGTTGACAAGATGCTGCAATGGGCGGTTGACCATCAAAAGGTTCGTCTGACCACCGGACTGGCTGAACAGCAACGCCTGTTTATGAAGATGAAGAAGGCTATTTGTTAAAAGGTGGGAGGAAAACTTGAATTCACTTTTTCAAGCAGGTTTGGAATTACAACAATTCATAATGGGGAAAAAATGGCCGTTTTGTTTTATCGGAGGGCTGGCAGTAATCCGGTGGGGTGAAATACGGATGACTCAGGATATTGATCTGTCTCTTTTGACGGAATTCAGGAATGAAGAAACATACATACACGCTCTTTTGGAGAAATTTACTTCAAGAATAGCCGATCCGATTGATTTTGCGCGAAAAAACAGAGTCTTGCTACTATCTGCTTCAAACGGTGTTTCTGTTGATATTTCCCTTTCCGGTCTGCTGTTTGAAAAACAGATGATAAAACGTGCGACCCTTTTTCCTTTTTCTTCTGAATGTTCTTTGATTACCTGTTCAGCGGAAGATCTTATCGTACTCAAAACATTTGCCGACCGGGCAAGAGACTGGACCGACGTTGAAGGAATTATTATGCGTCAGGGGAACTCTCTGGACGTTGATTATATCATCAAGGAATTAACTCCGCTTTGCGATTTAAAGGAAGCGCCGGAAATCGTAGATAAGCTGCAAAAGTTGATAAAGCATTTCCAGGGAAAAGGTTAAACCTTGCAATATTGCAACCTGAGCCACACTTTCCGCCTCCCGAAGTCTGGCTTTTGCCTCATTAATCTCAGCTAAAGCAGTGCTGTTTGTTTGGTATAATGCTCGCTTGCGTGCGGCCAGGCATATAACCACAATGCTCCAGCGAAATCCGTCTGCATACAGGGACCTGGCTGACCGAAAAAATGACCCGGAATCAAGGCCGTTTTGTGACCCTCCTCTGATTTTAGTCTTTGTCTTCAATAGGTTCCCTGCATAGCCATATATTGCAAGCGGACATAATGCTCTTATAGACTTTCAGATAAAAAAACCCCGACAAGATCCTCATTACAAAGAGCCTGTCGGGGTTGGGAATAGTGCCCTGTTTTACTTTACAGAGATCATGGTAAATGCCTTTTTTTCTCAAAAAGCGTGTGCAGAACTTTTAGATAAATGCTAATAAAATCAATAGGTTGTAGTTCAATAATGCACAATCAATTTTGAGAAACACTTTTCTTGTAATTTCAATAAGTTACGTCGAAAAAAGGTCATTTACTAGTGAACTCTGCCGTTAGTTTGTCATCCCAGTCATCCGAATAGTTACCAACACACCCAGCTTTAATACCTGTTTTAACCTTCATTTCACTTCACCTCCTTTTAAATTTTTTTTCGTTGTTTTTCGGCCTTGCATCACATGTGACACTCAAAATCTTGTTCATACCTTCATACAAGTTCAAGGGGTTTACAGTTAACGGTTACTTGTAAGTTTATAAATGACATGATATAAATCTAAATGTCAAACAATAACGATTATACGGCATCCTTCATAACAGCCTAAAAGTAGTTTACACTTTTAAGGGTAAGATACCTCAAAAAATATGATTTGTGCGCTTAGCTGTTAGCCGTTAGCTTTTAGCTTAACAGTCTGTTTTTATATAAAAGTTTTGCCTAATAGCTAACGACTAACAGCTAACAACTAATGGCTGGCATCCGTCAATGCTGAAAAAGTGTAAACTACAAAATGAAGGATGCCGATTATACATACTCTATCATATAATTTAAGTTGTAACATGAAAAAAGTTTCTAAAACAATTTTTTGCTGCCAGGAATGTGGATACCAGGCCCCTAAATGGATGGGCAAATGCCCTGACTGCGGACAATGGCAGACCTTTGTAGAAGAAGTGCAAACATTGAAGCCGTCTCAAGAAGCAAGGCGCAATGCATTATCTCTTCAATCAGAACCAGTCCCCATTGACTCAATTAAACTTGAGGATGAATATCGTTTATTAACCGGAATCAAAGAATTTGACCGGGTTTTGGGCGGCGGACTTGTCCCGGGAACACTTGTGCTTATAGGCGGTACTCCAGGAATAGGCAAGTCCACTCTAATGTTGCAGGCTTTGCACGGTCTTGCAAACATGGGGCACAAGGTACTTTACGTCTCCGGAGAGGAATCAATTAAACAGATATGCTTGAGGAGTAAAAGGCTTTTAACTGTCTCCCGCGATTTGCTGGTGGTTTCAGAGATAGATATAGAATCCATACAAACAATGATTGAATCAACCAGGCCGGATGTGCTTGTAATAGATTCTATCCAGACCATGTTTAACGCAGACCTTACTTCTGCTCCGGGAAGTGTAAGCCAGGTCAGGGAATGCGCCATTAAACTCATGCTCATAGCCAAAAATACAAGTGTTCCGATATTCCTGGTTGGGCATGTGACAAAAGATGGCGCCATAGCCGGGCCCAGACTTCTGGAACATATGGTAGATACGGTTCTTTATTTTGAAGGCGATAGAAATCATGTTTTCAGAATTTTGCGTGCCGTCAAAAACAGGTTTGGATCAACCAATGAAATAGGCGTATTTGAAATGAATGAAATGGGCCTTGAAGAAGTTGTAAATCCTTCTGCGGTATTTCTTTCAGAACGTCCTGTAAACACACCAGGATCAGTTGTAACTTCCAGCATGGAAGGAACCAGGCCGATACTTGTTGAACTTCAGGCTCTGGCCGGCAGTACAAATTTTGGAACACCCAGAAGGACAGTTCTTGGTCTTGACCAAAATCGGGTTGCTCTGCTTGTGGCTGTTATGGAAAAAAAATTAGGTATGGATTTAATGGGGCACGATATCTTTATGAATGTGGCTGGGGGTGTAAAGGTAGATGAGCCGGCTATTGACATGGGAATTATTTCCGCCATCGCGTCAAGCTTTTTAGATAAACCTATTTCCGATGCAACCCTTGTTCTTGGTGAAGTAGGATTGACAGGTGAAGTCAGAGCTGTGAGCCATATTGAAACCAGAGTTAATGAAACAAAAAAAATGGGTTTTTCAAGATGTCTTGTGCCGGAAAGCAATCTGAAACGCATGACCGAAGTAAAAGGCATAGATGTTATAGGGGTTAAAACAGTATCAGAAGCTATGGAAATCCTGTTTTGAGGCGAAACAAATCAAATCATAATGGGTGGCAAGATCATTATTCCACACTGGCTAAAAAAGAAAATTTTCCTGCAAGATCGGTTTATAAACTTAAAGAGATACAGCAAAAATACAATTTAATTAAAAAAGGGGACAGAGTTCTTGATCTGGGTTGTTCACCTGGATCCTGGCTTATCTATGCAGCAGAGCTGACGGGTAAAAAAGGCAGGGTAATTGGAGTTGACCTGAAGCCTTTATCTGTAAAGATCCCATCAAGCGCCAAGGTATTTACCGCAGATATTCTCTCTATTAATGATGAGTTTTATGAATTAACAGGAAAAAATTTTAACGTTATTTTAAGTGATATGGCACCGGCTACAACCGGAAATAAAAGTGTTGATGCTGCGAGATCATTTAATCTCTGCGAAGCAGCTCTATACATTGCTCAAAAAATTCTGATGCCCGGAGGATCATTTGTTTGCAAAATCTTTCAGGGTGAAGATTTTAATAAATTTTCAGATTTAGTAAAGGCCGGTTTTAAAAAAAGCAGGATTTTCAAACCACAAAGCAGCCGAAAGGCGAGTAAAGAGATTTATATTATCGGATTAGGATTCGCTCAAAAATAACTTCGCAGATTTGGCGCTCAGATTTGGGTCAGATTGGGTCGATCTAATTGAGCAAAACCACAGCAATAACTGGTTATTTTGAGGATTTTGCGATTGAAAATCGGCCAAAGATGGCCTAAAGCTGAGATGCCAAAATGCTAAGTTATTTTTGAGCGAGTCCTTATATAAAACTTAAAATAATAGTTTACCACGGATTTTCACGGAACTACACTGAATTATCAAATACTTTGTTCAAATTTAATCCACAGATTACGCAGATTGCTCGGATTTTCGTGAGTTGTTGGGACAAATTTTCAGAAGTTTACTGTAGTGTAGTTTATTGTTTACAATTTTCAGTGAAACTCCGTGTCATTCCGTGGTGAATTTTTACAAATTAGACTGTGGATTCAGGAGGTAAATATGTCAGGTCATAGCAAGTGGTCTTCCATTAAACATAAAAAAGGTGCAACCGATGCCAAGCGTGGCAAAATTTTCACGAAACTTATAAAGGAAATTACTGTAGCAGCTCGTATGGGAGGAGGAGGAGACCCTGCAACAAACCCAAGGCTGAGAACGGCAATCCAGGCTGCAAAAAGTGAAAATATGCCCAAAGACAATATTGAAAGAGCCATAAAAAAGGGGACAGGAGAACTCGAAGGTGTAAATTATGAAGATATAATTTACGAGGGTTACGGCCCGGGTGGCGCAGCTATTTTAATTGAATCACTTACAGACAATAAAAACAGGGCTGTTGCCGATATTCGCTATATTCTAAGCAAATCCGGAGGGAATTTAGGTGAAAACGGCTGTGTTTCGTGGATGTTTGACAAAAAAGGATATATTGTTGTCGAAAACAACGAGGTCGATGAAGAAGCTTTGATGGAAATCGCCATAGATGCCGGCGCTGAAGATGTGAAAGAGGATGAAAGTAATTTTGAAATTATTACCGAGCTTCAGGATTTTGAATCAGTTAAAACAGCAATAGACAAAGAATCAATACCTTACATTGTAGCTGAAATAACCATGTTTCCAAAGTCAACAGTAAATCTTGAAGGCAAAGAGGCGGAACAAATGGTAAGATTGATGGAAAATCTTGAGGACTGCGATGATGTGCAAAAAGTATATACTAATGCAGATATACCGGAGGAAATTTTGAACAGCATGTAAGTACTGAGGGATCAGAGTTATAGTCTTTTTCTCGTTCCTACGCTCCTGCGTGGGAACTCGCATGGTATGCATTCCCACGCAGGAGCATGGGAACGAGAAATGATATATCTGACTACTTAGATAAAGAAAGATCTATCATCCTCTGGACCGCTTTTAACGCCGACCGCTGTGTATCTTCCGGCACCTTAACCTCGCCTTCCATGAATTCAAGGCTTCTGACAATATCTTCAAGAGTGATTTTCTTCATATCACTGCATTCCATGTTTAAAGATGCAGGATAAAAAAATTTGTCGGGATTTGCTTTTTTCAAAGGATAAAGCAATCCTGTTTCGGTCCCTACGATAAAAGATTTGCTTTTCGATTCCATGGCATATCTGATCATGCCGGAAGTACTTAAAGCAGCATCTGCCATATCAATAATTTCCGGCGGGCATTCCGGATGAGCCATGAAAACGGCATCCGGATACTTTTGTTTTGCCGCATTAACATCTTCAACAGTAAGGCTGTCATGAATCGGACAGTATCCATCCCAGAAATGTATCTTCTTTTTTGAATGCGAAGCTGCATACATGGCAAGGTTTCGATCAGGAACCATCATTAGTTCATCAGCATCAAGGCTGTTTACGACTGCAACAGCATTCGCCGATGTGCAGCAAATAGTCGAGATCGCCTTGACCGATGCAGATGAATTAACATAAGTTACGACCGGCATTGGAGGAAGCTCTGCAAGCTTGGTCTCAAGGTCTTCCGGAGTCACCATATCCGCCATAGGACACCCGGCATCTTTGCGCGGAAGCAGTACTGTCTTATGCGGCGACAGGATTGAAGCTGTCTCTGCCATAAAAGTTACACCGCAAAACAGAATAACCTCGGCATCGGTCTGGGAAGCCTTTATACTCAATTCAAGTGAATCACCGCAAAGATCAGCAAGATCCTGTATCTCCGGTGGCTGGTAATTATGTGCAAGCATAATTGCTTTTCTTTTTTTTAGCAGGTTTTTTATCTTATCTCTCATTTTTATATCCATATTTACTCATCAAGTTCCAGGACATCTGTACCATAAGGTATATCAAAAATAAATATCGAATCGTCAGGATCCTCCAATAGTTTAATATCAATCAGCTTTATTCGAGTCTCATCGCCGTATGAATTATATGTAACAATCTCTTCAAGATAAAATGTCTTCTTTGAAATTGACAAATTTATGTATGATAAATCGTTTGTTTTCTTTACCGACAACAGCTTAAGTATATAATAATCATTGCTGTCAGTATTTTCCAGGGTAATATTGAATTTTTGCCTGATAAGCCTAATGTCTGAAAGGAAACTGGCACCCTTGCCATCTCCAAAAAATGATGGGAATTCCCCAATCATAACCTGGTTATCATCCGGTCTGTAAACCCATAGATCCTTGCCATCTGTAACTATAATCTGTATGTCAGGCTCTTCATACTCCCATCTCATCTTACCCGGACGTTTGACCGTTATTTTGCCCGACGCAGAATCCGTTATATCCATTGCCTTTAATGTCGATTTCTGAACAAAACGGGCAGAAAATCCGGCAACAGCATACTTTTTCTCAACTTTGTCCATAATTTTATCAAGCAAAATGTTCGATTCCTGCGATTTCGAATCTTGACGCATGGATGAATCTTTGCACAACACATGTTGTGCATTAAAAAAAATAACTACCCATAAAATACATATAACTAATTTAAATCTCATACTTCAGACCTCGTTAAGTAGTTAAATGATATGTGTTCACGGAACGTCAAATTTCTGAAGTTTCAAGCCGTGAACAGCTACCTTATTACTTTAATCAAAAATTTACAAACTCATTTTAGAAATAATTGCGGATGTGATCTTATTATGGTATTATTTAAATTTAATGCGTTTGGGGCGGACTTTTTTGACCAGGATTAACTGGAGATTGTCAAATGCTGAAAATGCCGAGCTATAAAAAACCGGAAAAAATAACTTTTGAGCACGAAAAGATGGAGGTAAAGCATCTTGAAAATGAAAAGCTTTACAGCAACATCCTTGAATACATAAGCGACGGCATAATGGTTCTGGATTCTAACTTTCGCTTTACACACTGGAATAGGGCAATGGAAAAAATATCCCAAATTCCACGAGAGAAAGTTGTTGGCAGTGGAAAAAGCGCATGGGAAATTTTTCCTGACCTGGCAAAAGACGGTATGGATGAAATTATGTGGAAGGCAATGCAAGGTGAAGTCACCAAGCAAAAAGATACTCCACTGCGTTTCACTAAAAAAAAAAGCGGTTTTATTTCAGAAATGTTTTTTCCGCTAAGAAATGCTAAATCGGAAATTCGCGGTATAGTCGGAGTGATTCGTGATATCACCGACAGTAAACGGGCAGAAGAAACTATACGTCTTAATGAATCTCGTCTCAACGTGCTGTTGAAACTTAACCAAATGACTGAAGCATCCTTACAGGAGATAAAGGACTTCACTCTCGAAGCTGCCGTTAAGCTCACTAAGAGCAAAATCGGCTATCTTGCATTTATGAACAAAGACGAAAGCATTCTTACTATGCACTCCTGGTCGAAAAATACAGTAAAACAATGTGCTGTTGGCAATAAACCACTAACCTACCCTATGGAAACAATGGGTCTATGGGGTGAAGCTGTCCGACAGAGAAAGGCGATTATTACCAATAATTATTCCGTTCCCAACCCTTTTAAGAAAGGCCTTCCAAAGGGTCATATAAAAATAATTCGTCACATGAACGTGCCGCTCTTTGAAGGCAATCGCATTATTATCGTTGCCGGCCTGGGAAATAAAGAAAATGATTACGATGAATTAGACGTCCGCCAGCTTACATTGTTAATACAGGATATGTGTAGCCTTATACAGCACAAGCAAACGGAAAAAGAAAAAAAGAAAATAGAAGTTCAACTTTTACAGGCACAAAAGACCGAAACAATAGGCACGCTTGTTGGAGGTATTGCCCATAATTTTAACAACCTGCTTATGGGAGTACAAGGTTATACATCCTTGATGCTTTTTGAGACCGACTCTGGCAATCCAAATTATGCGAGACTTAAAAACATAGAAAAAATGGTTGAAGGCAGGCTTGACCTTACCAGGCAGCTTCTTGCATATGCGAGGAAAGGCCAGAATGAAGTCAAGCTGCTTGACTTAAATCAATTGGTTGAAAAGACCTCAAAAACCTTTGGTAGAACTAGAAAGGAGTTCACAATACGCCGTGAACTTGCTGACAACCTATATACAATAGAGGCAGACCAGGGACAGATTGAGCAGGTTCTATTGAATCTTTATGTTAATGCTGCAGACGCTATGCCTGAAGGTGGTGAGCTTACCTTAAAAACCATTAATTCTTCCCACAAAAACATAAAGGGAAAGCATTTTGTTCCAAAACCGGATAACTATGTCATGTTATTGGTTGCAGATACAGGTGTGGGTATGGACAAACTTACAATTAAACGAATTTTTGAACCGTTCTTTACAACAAAGAGCATAGGCCAGGGCACAGGTCTCGGCCTGGCTTCAGTATACGGAACCATAAAGGTTCATAACGGATATATTAATGTCGATTCCAAGAAGGGTCTTGGAACAACATTCAAAATTTATCTGCCTGCTTCTGAAATAAAGCTCCGGAAAACAGTTAAGATCCCAGAAGAACTGATTAAAGGAACAGGAACGGTGCTTATGGTTGATGATGAAGAGGTCATTATAGAGGTTGGCAGAGAACTGCTGGGGGCCATTGGTTACAAGGTATTAACGGCGATAGATGGAAAAGAGGCTATTGAAATTTACAAAAAAAATATGGATAAGATAGACATTGTCCTTCTGGATATGATTATGCCCGATATGGGTGGCGGGAAAGTCTTCGACATAATAAAAAAGATCAATCCAGACGCAAAGGTACTTCTTATAAGTGGATACAGTTTAGACAATCAGGCAGCGGAGATCTTAAATCGCGGCTGTGATGGTTTTATGCAGAAACCCTTTAATTTAAATGAGTTATCTGGAAAAATAAGAAAAATCATACAATAAAATAGTGAAAGAAAAATCGGCATCCTTCATTCACCAGTTTACACTTTTTTCGAAAAAGCGTGCATTATCGAATTGAATGCCGATGTCGAAACTGGAAACTGGAAATTTGAAATTAGGTAACGCATCTACATCTTTGTATTTTTTCTAATTTCTATTTTTTTCCAATTTCACTGCCAAAATACAAGATCAACAAAGTGTAAACTACTTTTGACTTGTCGTAAAGGATACCGAAAAATCATGCCTATTTACGAATTTTACTGCAGCAAATGCAATACAATTTATAATTTCTTTTCCAAAACCGTAAACACAACAAAAATGCCCGACTGCCCTAAATGCAAAAAATATAAACTTACCCGGCAGATGTCTGCCTTTGCAGTTACAGGAAAGGCAACAGAAGACAGCAACGACATGGACGATCTTCCCTTTGATGAAAGCAAATTAGAAAGCGCTATTCAAATGCTGGGCAAAGAGGCAGACAAGATAAATGAAGATGATCCGAGGCAGGCCGCAAACCTTATGCGCAAGCTTACAAATATGACAGGGATTGAACTCGGCCGGGGCATGGAAGAAGCATTAAGCCGCATGGAAAAAGGAGAAGATCCCGAAAAAATTGAGGCTGAAATGGGAGATACTCTTGAAAGCGAAGAACCGTTTTTTACTGCCGGATAAAAAAGGAAAACCAGCAAAAGCCAAATACATCAGGCCATTAAGGGACGAAACGCTTTATGAGCTATAGTTCCTTAAGCTTTTTAAAATCCCCTACGGGTCGGAATCTGAATACCGCCCGCCATCCGTCGGGCAGGCGTGAATTTTTGAACCCGTGAACAGTTACAAAATTAGATTACGCAAACTTGTTGCCGATAATTATCTGGTTAAAAATGGAAGGGAAAAAGAGCGTATCAAATGATCAAAAAAATAATCTTTGTGGCCATCGTAAGTATCTTATATTTGCCCCCTGCCACCTATGCTGAGAAGAGTTGGATTGAAAATCTATCTGTGGATGCAAAAATAGATTATGTACAAAAATATATGTGCCGAGGTTTTGATCTTCAGAATGGTGACCCGGCCATACAGCCGAGCTTTACACTGGATATGGGTAGCACAGGGTTTTACTCAGGCATGTGGGCCAGCTATGCTCTGGATGCAGAATGGCATGAATGGAACGAGATAGACTTCTATGTTGGTTATTATGACTCCTTATGGGAAAAAGATTGGTATGCTATTGATATAGACATTACTTATATCTATTATTATTTTCCCAGACAGGATAGGGATGAAGACAGTCACGATATCGCTCTGGCGCTCAAATTGCTTAATGTGATTCCCCCGATAGGACCATCTAATTTGGTACCCTATTCAACTTTCTACTATGGTAGGTCGGTTACAGGGGACGCAGATGATGGCCTCTGGATCAAAATTGGCATAAACTATGACCTTCCAATTCGCGCTATATTGCCCTGGCAGAAAGAGCAGACCCTCAGTATGTATGTTGAGACATTCCATAATGACGGAGCCCAGGGCTTCGAAGTAGATCCCGGAATGGAGTCACCTGGCAACCGGTATAAGTACAACCTTCAGGTGGCGTGGAATAGGTTTCATCCCTGGTATTAATTACCAGTGGAGTTGGGAAGACACGGTAAATGATGAAGATGAATTCTGGTATACCTTCAGCATCTCATATAAATTATAGCGAACGGGGGGCTTCGCCAATTGGAGTGTCGGCATAAATCAATTGCCATGAAAAGGATAATAAATAGAAGAGGCAACCTCCATATCATAAGGCGAAAACCTGCCAAAAAACTTTTTTGTCAAAGCGTCGCCAGTGGCTACACAAAATACTGTAGCAACGGCAAGAATGAACCAAAGCAAGTGGCCTACCTTTCAAGTGGTGAGAGAGTCTGCTTGCCATAAACCGCAAGAGTGATCGTGTCTATTATTACTATGTTATTCATTACATCCTCTTTACTGACATGCGGAATTCTTACTCCACGAGATATCAATGTCTCCATGTTGTTTTTATTCAGCAGCTCTTCAAACTTAACTGCTTTTTGAAGGTCTTGAAAATATAATTCCTTTTTGTCTAAAAGGGATTGTAATATATTTTTGTCATCTTTAATTCCGTCAAAAAAGTCCGGCACAAAATCCAGGCATTTAAAAAAATAGTCTTCTTCAACTTTTAATTTTTCAAAGAAAGAACACAGGAACTTAATCTTGTTTTCAGAAAGTACTGTCATGGCGTTTCGCAGTTTGACCTTAACAGTGGTTCTACGCTTATCGGGGACAAATTTGTTTATTGCTTTAAGAAGCCTTTCATTCAGTTTTCTTGAAATATTAAGACGGGAAACAAATTGCAGCGCAGATAATTCCGGAACAATAAACTTTATTGAACCTTTGTTCTCTGGGAAATGTATTGTTGTTAGTAACTTTTTATTTAAAATATAATTTATTACTTTTTCTTCATCTTTTTTTTTAAAATCTTTGCTTTCAAGAAATTCTTCGAGCTTAATTTGGACAAGCTCATCAGGAAAAAATATCAGCTCAATTAATGGATCCCTTTCACAATTGTGCTCGTCATAAATAATTTCTTCAAGTTCATTTATAGAAGGATTTGAAAAAGTAGAATCAATATAGTGCATAATGTCATCACTTAAGACAAAACCATCCCTGAAAATCCGCTCAATCTTCCCGGCAAGTAAAAAACATTTTTTATCATCATGCTTAAATTTTTGCATTTTGTATACTTTTTTAATTAGCTTTTTTATAAGGCAATGAATGAACAACGAAAAGTTTTTTAATGCAACAGAAGATCTAAGGCAGGGGCTATATTGAGACCTTTGCAAAACGCCCCCTTTTGCCCAATTTCGGCGTCAGACTCAAATTTTAAGCCTCGAAATACTCAATGTATTCCTACATTTAAAATTTTCGCCTTCCTTGAACTTGAACAAAATCGAGCATTTTTCAAAGGTCTCATTGCGGCAGGAAAACTTGTGGACTAAGGTTTAGAGACAATGGAGGTTTTTGTTCTAATTTTAGAGGCTGCTGGTAAACCGCCAACCGCCAACCGTGAACTGTAAACCTTTGTCACTATACGTTATCGGACAATACATTTCTCTACCCATCTTTGCGCAACGGACTTTAATTCCATTAGCTCATCATACTTATAAATATTAGAATTATCCCTGAAGAATTCAGGATGCAGAACATTTGTTTTACTGAATTGCTGCAATGCATAAAGCTTTGAGCCTTCAAGGCAATAACTTATATTATCAAAAATACTTTTATTAACCAGTGACTTAATGCAGGTAGTCCGGAACTCATAATCTATATTTGATTCCTTTATGATGCGTGCACTTAAAAAAATGTCATCCGTGCTGGAATTGTCTTTTATTAATGGGGCGTAGTGTGAAGGATCTGTCTTTATATCCATTGCTATATAGTTTACAAGACCTTCGTCTATGAGCTTCCTTATTACTTCAGGCCTGCTTCCGTTTGTATCCAGTTTAACGGGATAATCCATAAGCCGAATTTTTTCACAAAACGATATAAGACCTTTTTGCAGCGTTGGCTCACCACCTGAAACAACAACTCCGTCCAGAAACCCCTTGCGGCTTCCAAGAAAATTAAATATCAGGTCTTCGCTCAAATAACCATGGGATAGAGACCCTCCCTTTGCAAGTTCAGGATTGTGGCAATAAGGACAGTCAAAGTTGCACCCGGAAAGAAAGATAACACAGCTTATCTTTCCCGGATAATCAATTAAAGAATTCTTATGTAATCCACCTATAATCATAAAAATCTAAGCCACCTTGTTTGAGAAATCAGGGCTGAATGTTTTTCTCATATTAAACTCTGCCCTCTTTCCATTATTCCATTGTTTTACCGGTCTTAAATAACCCACAACCCTGGAGTATATTTCAGTCTCCTGATCACAGATTGAACATCTCTCCTGTTTGCCGATCAGATAACCGTGAGATGGGCATATGCTGAAAGTTGGTGTAAGTGTAAAATAAGGCAGGCGGAAATTGGTTGCCACTTTCCGAATGAGACCCTTTACTGCTTCTATGTCATTCACCAGTTCACCGAGAAAAACATGAAGTACTGTCCCTCCTGTATATTTTGCCTGAAGCTGGTCCTGAAGCATCAGTGTTTCGTAAATATCATCCGAATAGTTTACCGGAAGCTGGGTTGAATTTGTATAGTATGGATCAGCCCCCTTTTTATACTCTTCCTCGTTTGCACAAATAATTTCAGGGAACTGTTTTTTATCAAGCATGGAAAGGCGATAGGATGTTCCCTCTGCCGGCGTTGCTTCAAGATTGAAAATATCACCTGTTTTCTCCTGTATCTCTGAAATCATGTTACGCATGAAATCCATTACTTTAAGAGAAAACTTTTGTCCTGCATTGCTTGCGATATCTTCCCCAATAAAATTTAAACAGGCCTCGTTCATGCCTATGATCCCAATTGTAGAGAAATGATTTTTCCAGTACATGCCTGAGCCCTGTTTGATTTCTCTTAAATAAAACTTTGAATAAGGATACAAATCTCTGTCAGTAAATTTTTCAAGTATCTTTCTTTTTATCGAGAGACTATCAACTGCTAACTGCACCTTTTCTTTTAAATCATCAAAAAAATCGTGTTCTTCTTTTGCAATGTATCCTATTCTCGGAAGATTAATTGTCACAACCCCGATTGAACCGGTAAGTGGATTTGCCCCGAAAAGTCCTCCTCCTCTTTTTAACAGCTCCCTGTTGTCAAGACGCAGGCGGCAGCACATGGATCTTGCATCTTCCGGCGACATGTCTGAATTAATAAAATTTGAAAAATACGGAATTCCGTATTTACCTGTCATCTTCCATATCATCTCAAGATTAGGATTATCCCAGTCAAAATCCTTAGTGATGTTATATGTTGGTATGGGAAATGTAAAAACCCTGCCCTTTGCATCGCCTTCCATCATTACTTCAGCAAATGCCTTGTTGATCATATCAATTTCCGGCTGGAATCCGGAATAGGTCTCTTCCTGCTCAATTCCTCCCAAAATTACAGGCTGGTCCTTTAAAATTGAAGGAACGTAAAGATCCATTGTAATATTTGTAAAAGGAGTCTGGAAACCCACACGCGTCGGGATGTTAATGTTAAAAACAAATTCCTGAATGGCTTGTTTTACTTCAATATAATCTAAATTATCATAACGTACAAATGGAGCAAGAAGAGTGTCAAAATTGGAAATAGCCTGTGCTCCCGCGGCCTCGCCCTGGAGTGTGTAGAAAAAGTTTACGATCTGACCAAGAGCTGATCGCAGATGTTTTGGTGGTGCGCTCTCTACTTTGCCCTCAACTCCCTTAAAGCCCTGTATTAACAGATCACGCAAATCCCATCCAACGCAATATATCGACAGAAGGCTAAGATCGTGGATGTGAAGATCACCTTTTTTATGAGCAGATCTGATCTCGGGTGGATAAATCCTGTTCAACCAGTACTCTGATGTTATATCCGAAGAAATGTAATTATTGAGCCCTTGAAGCGAATAGCACATATTACTGTTTTCCTTGATCTTCCAGTCTAATTGCTGGATGTAGTGGTCAACAAGATCAACATTAGCCTTGGTTACAAGGTTTCTTATCTGCGCATGCTGTTCCCTGTATATGATATATGACTTGGCTGTCTTATAGAACGAAGAATCAAGCAATACCCTCTCAACAATATCCTGAATCTCTTCCACCTCCGG
>Ga0255419_10005_pt1 | contig 36846 bp, 59 predicted proteins | sample ANMaggSeSYBR02J3_FD_182658 | JGI IMG/M metagenome (GOLD analysis project Ga0255419, IMG submission 182658) | Sediment cell enrichment communities from methane seep in Santa Monica Basin, California, United Staets - ANME aggregate JGI... | ecosystem: Environmental > Aquatic > Marine > Cold seeps >...
AGATTTGATTTACAAGCCGAAGTACCTATGTTAAGGAAACAAAAAGAAACGGAATGGCTATCAGAAGTTAATGCACAATCACTACAAGCAAGTTTACGTAATTTAGATATGGCATTTACTGGGTTTTTTAAGGAAATGAAAGGTTTCCCTAAATTCAAGTCAAAACATAATAACAGACAGTCGTTTCAAGTTCCACAGGATTCGGTTATTGAATGGGGTAAGAAGATATTATCAATAAGAAAGATTAAAAATATCCCGATAGTATTAAGCCGTAAGTTCGATGGTAAAATAAAAACGGTTACAATCAGCAAAACGCCTACCAATAAATATTTTGCATCTATATTGGTTGAAACGAAAGATGAACCGATTAAACCAAAGCCTATTAAAGAAAAAACTACAATAGGCATTGACACCGGAATAAAAACATTTCTTACTTGTTCTGACGGGCAGGAATTTGAAAATAATAGATACTTGAAAAGTAAATTGCAACGATTTAAAGTATTGCAACGCAGGGCAAGTAAAAAGGTAAAAGGTAGCAATAACAGAAGAAAGGCAAATTTAAAAGTTGCTTTACTATATGAAAAGATCACCAATCAGCGATTGGATTACATACACAAGATCACTCACAAATTAACTAACGACAACCAAATTAGGACAATTTGTATTGAGGATTTGAATATCAAAGGAATGGTAAAAAATCATCGCCTCGCACAAGCATTAAGCGATGTATCAATAGGTAAAATCTATGATATATTAGGTTATAAGTGTGAATGGTATGGTGTAAATCTTGTTAAAATTGGTAGATTTGATGCAAGTAGCAAAACTTGTAGTAATTGCGGATATATTAATAAAGATTTAACTTTAGCGGACAGAGTGTACGATTGTCCTGAATGTAATTTAAAGTTAGATCGTGATATTAACGCAAGTATAAACATAAAAAATTGGGGGTTACACCCTAAAAATAATTCAGGGGCGGCGTGTTCCGTTGGGTCTGTGGAGATGTCGGCAGTAGCCGAATCTATGAAGCAGGAAAAACTAAACATATAAATTCAAAAAATAAAAATGTTATGAAAAAAATCAGCGCAATAATACCATGTTATAATCAGGCAGAGTTTTTAACTGACTGTATTGAATCATTGTTTTCGCAATCCTATACCAATTGGGAGGCTATCATAATTAATGACGGTAGTACGGATCATACAGAGTATATTGCAAACAGCTTTAAAGACGATAGGATTTTCTACTACAAGCAGGAAAACAAAGGGCTGCCAAGTGCAAGAAACAAGGGATTACAAATGGCAACAGGCAACTATATCCAATTTTTAGATGCTGATGATATGTTGGATGAACTAAAATTTGAGGGGCAGTTAAGCGGTATTGACGTTAATAATGCAGATATAGCAATATCAGGATACAAGGCGTTCACGCACCCGAATATTGATGATTATGTCAATACGGATACGGTGCTACGGGGAGAAAGTCCGCTACATGAATTTATTTGCAGATGGGAAAAGGGCTTGTGTATTCCAATACATTGCTTTCTATATAGCAGGCGGGTAATTGATGAAGTAGGATTGTTCCGTACAGACTTGCTAAATCACGAGGATTGGGATTACCATATTAGAACATCTATTAATAATTATATCTATTGCCACGATCCATCATTATTCGCATTGTACAGAGTACACGATAAGAGCATGTGTCGTAGTTCAGACATGGAACAAGGCGTGGTTGATGTTATGACATATTATGCTGAATTGCCATATTTTCCTGAAAAGCTAAAAGAATTCTGCAAGTCAGAGGTTTTGCAGTTACGCCCCGATGCAACTTTTAAGGAAAAGACAAAACGTAATTTATTAAATGTTACCTTTATTATTCCAGTTCGGATTGATACAGCACAAAGATTGGCGAATGTTGATTTTATTATTCAGTATCTGCAAGACAATTTTAACACACATATAGTACTTGCAGAAGAAGATTCCGATAGTAAATTAAAAGAAAGGTACGAAAATATAAACCATGTATTTATAGCTAATAATAATTATATTTTCCATCGCACAAAGCTGATTAATGACATGGTTAATCAGCACGTACAGACGGCTTATTTTTGTAATTTAGATAGTGATATATTTATCGAACCAAAAAACATTCTATTAGCTGTTGATATGCTAAAAGAATATTCAGTCGTATATCCTTATTCCGGTAAATTTTATGATATACCCGAACAATATAACAAAAATCCTGATTTGACATTTGATACCGTTCCTAAAAATGAAAGAGGGCTTATAAACCCAATGTCATACGGTGGATGTGTCTTTTTTCGTACAGGTGATTTTATCGAAGGCGGCATGGAGAACGAAAACTTCATATCGTGGGGATGTGAGGATAATGAAAGGTTTTTAAGATTTACTAAACTTGGGTATAAAATAATACGCCTTGAAAATCCATTATACCATTTCACACATCCCAGAGGGATAAACAGTAATGAATCAAATCCGTATTATCTAATAGGGATAAAAGAATACGAAAGGATTCTTTCTATGGATAAATACGAACTCGAGAATTATATTAAAAGTACTTTTTTATGGACAAAAAAATAAGTATAGTAATACCAACATACGTAACAAATGAAAAGCAGGAAGCGTTTCTGAAAAAAGCCATTGAAAGTGTTTTGATGCAAAAGTATGATAATTATGAAATTATTGTTTCCTTGCATACATCCGATGGTTACATTAACCTTAATCATGGCATTGGCATTGATAAAATCAAATTTTACTGCAATCAAAACAACTTAGGTTCGCCAACACATAACCTTAATAACGCCATACTGCACGCAACAGGCGATATTATAAAGCCTTTGTTTTATGATGATTTTATGGTAAGTGATGAAACCCTGGCGAAAATAAATGAAGCGTTTAATAAAAGAAGCACACATTGGGTTGTTATTGGAAACTATACGGCAGACGAAACCCAAACCAATTTAAACAATCCATTTATCCCCAGATGGAACAATGAAATAATACTTGGTAAAAACACACTTTCAAGCCCTTCATGTATAGCTTATAGGTCTGATTGTGGTTTTATGTTTGACGATAAATTTACATGGCTATTAGATTGTGTTTTTTATCAGAAATTATACAACAAATACGGATCGCCTGTAATAATACCGGATTTGCTTATTGCTAACACACGACATGAACAGCAAACAACAAATATTTTAACACAAGATAAAAAAAACAAAGAATGTAAATGGGCTTTTGACGAGTACGGCAGGGATGGGCAAATAACAAAAGGCATAGATGTCTTGATTGACGAATCAGTAAAAATAAAAAATCATAATTCCGTTGTACTTGGCGACCACATAGGCATAGGCAATAATACATATATATCGACACAACTAATTTGCAAAAGCTATGTACATATCAGCCCAAATGTATGTATTATAGGTGGTGATAAATCCCGTCTTGTCATGCACGACTGTACGTTTATATCTGCAAATAGTACGATTATCTGTGGCTCCGATAATTTTAAATACGGTTTAGTCAATTCAACCATACCAGAACATTTAAGGAAGGTGAATTATTCAACCGTAATAATGTACCCATTTTCAGGCATAGGGGCGAATTCATGTATAATGCCATCGGTAGCAATGGCGGAGGGCAGCGTTTTGGGTGCAAACTCTTTACTAATGGAAGATACGGAAAAATGGACTATCTATGCCGGAAGCCCTGCAATGCCGATAGGAAAAAGGGATAAAAAAGGTATTTTAGAATCTTATGAAAATCTGACGGAATGAAACTTGACAAAATATTATTATCGCATTACATAACACAACCATTTTTTGAAAAACATCTATTAAATAGTGATGCCAAATGGAAGCACGTATATAACAAGGATATGAAGGAAGGGTGTATGTATTACTTTAGCCTTTGCGATACAATCCACTACAAAGCCCTACAAACAGGCGACTTTACTAATTACTTGGAATACATGGAGGTTCAGCCTTATATCAACACCAATGAGCAAAGACAGGAAAAGATTGATGATTTCAAACGGTTGGTAGATGATTTTGATATAAACAAAATAGGTCTTTTTAATTTATGTCATTTATTTGGTGAGTATTACACGATTACAGACGGGCTTCATAGATTGGCAATAATGCTTCATAAGGGAATAATCACAGATGAAATACCCGATGAATACTTTACCAACAATACTGAAATGGTAAAAGCGGAATTACGCAAGGTTATTGGCAACGCTATGTATAACGATTGGCAAATATCTCGAAGTGAATTTGGGTATCATTCATTCGATATGCACGGTGTACAGATTGCAGCACAAAGAAATTGCCGAACCAGAGTAAATGAATTTAGAAAGCATTTTGATTTCAAAGGGAAAAATGTTTTGGATATTGGTTGCAACGTGGGGGGCATGATGATGCACGTACACGAAAGTAAAAATGGCGTTGGCATAGACTATGATAATCATACATTGGAAGCAGGGCGAAATATTTCAGAAATATTTGATTTGGTAGATAAATACGAATTTATATTGCATGATTTTGATAAGGATGATATAAATGTATTATTGTCCAATAATATATTAAAGAATTTTAAGCCAGACGTTATTTTTATCTTATCACTTCACGCATGGGTAACCAATATGCACCTGATACGTGATATGTGCAACAGATATAAAGTACCAATATTTTATGAGGGTGTACCCGAAGATTTTATGAATACGCCATTTAAGAAAACCCTTGTCATGCCAAATAGTTTTGATGATATTACGGGCAATTATTCAAGACAAACATATTATTTAGAATATTTATAAGCATAAAGCATGAAATTTAAGTCATTATTAATTATTTCTTATGGAAGAAGCGGTTCAACTCTTTTGCAGGGGATGCTAAATTCTATTGACGGGTGTTTGATTCGTGGAGAAAATTTAAATTTATGTTTCCATTTATTTAATGCGTGGGAGTCAATATCGGAATTAAAAAAAAATTTTTCCCCGAAAGTTGAATCGCCATGGTATGGTAGTCATTTAGTAGATGATGAATTATTTATTTCCCATTGCAAACAATTCATGTATCAAATGTTAGTGGAAAGTACTACGGATAAAGAAAATATAAAATGCTATGGGTTTAAGGAAATAAGATATACTAATATTGGTGATGAAAATTTTGTAAATTATCTGAATTTCTTAAAGATGATTTTTCCTGGTCCTGTTTTTATATTTAATACCAGAAACCATGAAGATGTATCAAAAAGTTCATGGCTTGCAAGCCATGATAAACATGAAGTTATCAATATTTTACAAGAAACTGAAAAACGGTTTTTTTCTTATATAAAAGAAAATCCTAAAAATTCTTTTCATATCACTTATGAAGATGTTATTTCAAAATCTGTAAAAATGAAAGAAATGTTTGATTTTATTGGTGCTTTATATAATGAAAATGTAATTAACAGAATATTATCAATACAACATAGCACGAAATCGGTTTAAAATTCAACAATATGGGCAAATACAACAGTCATCCGTTAGGTCAGTTAAAACCCGAACACCAAAGGCAAGAACCTGATATGCTAATAGAAAAGGGATATAAATTTAAGGATGCCCGTGATATTGTTGATTTATTTGAAAACAAGGTGGCAAATCATTTCGGCAGTAAGTATGCGGTGGCAACGGATTGTTGTACAAATGCAATATTTCTATGTTTACAATATTTGTTATATACTAAATGGATAAAATATGGTGATACTATTGCTATCCCGAACCATACATACATATCCGTACCAATGCAAATTATACTATCAGGATTGCAAATTGAATTTATTAATTATTTGTGGGAGGGTAAATATTACCTTGCAAACACAAATATTATAGATAGTGCTGTTTTTTGGCAAAAAGATGGATATGTTAAAGATAGTTTGATGTGCCTTAGTTTTCAGATTAAAAAAAATATCCCCGTTGGTAAGATGGGTGCAATACTAACCGACTGCCAACAGGCATATGATTGGTTAAAGTTGGCTTCATACGATGGACGTGATCTTAAAAATCCTTACGATAGTGGCAACCATATAAAGATGATAGGATGGCATTATTACGCAACACCGGAGGATTGTGCAAGGGCTATATTATTGATGGATGATATTGAAGATAAAGGGTGCTATGTTGGTAGTGAGAATTACCCTAATTGCGAAATAATGTTGAAAAATATTAAACAATGAAAAAAAATGTTCTTATATTTGGAATAAACGGTCAAGATGGCAGTAATCTATCAGACTATTTGTTAACACAAGATTGTAATGTATTTGGCATGGTGCGTAGGCACTCCTACAGCGAAACACAGCAAATCCGCTTAGAACATATAAAAGATAAAATCACAGTTGATTACGGCGATGTTACTGACAGCTATTCAGTAAGAAAACTGATAGAACTATCAAAGCCGGACTACATATTTAATCTGGCAGCTATGAGCCATGTTGCCGTAAGTTTTGCATTACCACAATTCACACAACAAGTAAATTTTATAGGTCATGCCAATATTTTAGAGGCATACAGAGATTTATGTCCAAAAGCTAAATTATACTTTGCCGGTTCAAGTGAAATATTTGGACTTTCTATTGACGATGACGATTACCAAAGGGAAACAACAACCAAAACCCCTACATCACCGTATGGTATCAGTAAACTTGCAGCGATTAATCTTACAGAACACTACCGCAGGGCTTACAAACTACACGCAACGGTAGGGATATTATTTAATCATTCCGGTATTCGTAGGGGAATAAATTTTGCTGAACAAAAAACATGCAAGGCAGTCGCAGAGATTAAACAGGGTAAACTGGATAAATTACAGATGGGCAATTTGGACACGTATAGAGATTTCGGGAATTCTATTGACTATGTTCGTGCTATGTGGAAAATAATAAACCACAAAACACCGGACACATTTGTTATATCAACGGGAATAGCGACAAGTATACGGGATATATGTAAAATTGCATTTAATCATGTTGGATTAAATTATGAAGATTTCGTAGTACAGAAAAAAAAGTATATACGTGATGAAGAATTACCGTATTTGCGGGGAGATTGCACTAAAGCAAAGGATTGTCTTGGGTGGGTTCCTGAATATACAGTAGAGGATATGATTTGTGAAATGGTTGATTTTTGGATGGATAAATAATTATAAAAAACAAAAAAAATGGAAAATAAACTCATAGGAAAAGTATTGCCGTTTACTATTAAAAACCCAACAGATAAAGCTATGTTTGTTAATTTGTGTGATAATAATAGTATTGAAGTCGTTTATGAAATACCTAATATAAATCATTCGGAGTTTTGTAAAATAAAAAACCATTACAGAATACCCATAAAAAGCATAAGTTACAAATGCGACAATTTAAAACAATTACATAGTATTGTATCAATTGAAACCAAAGATATTTTTGGTTACGAAACAAGAAAACGAGTATTTCCGATTAATCATTGTAATATTAATTATGAAATTGATAAATGGTTGTATATGCCAATAGACAGTAGAATTGATTGTTGTAGCGAAGTTAATATATTGGTTCTTCCTAAAACAGAATTACAAATCCAACTACATACTGAACACCAAAAATTAATAGATCACCATTACACATTTGTTTTAAAAACAAACATGAAGCAGAAAATAACTTTGTTTAATAAAAACAAGTTAAACTGGATAGATACAGTAGATGTTTCATTGAAAAATACAGGGTTTACTAAAGATCAGATCAAACAAGGATTGAAAGATCGTTGGGGTAAGGCAGAGGATGTAAACCGTATACGGATATTCTGCAATGATAAAAACATTATGCCTGATTATATTGCTCAATTTAAAAAGATGAAAGTTGAAAATAATAAGAAGATAGGGTTAATTGATTGTGAAATAAAAAAATCAGATTTTAACTTTGATTTATTACCGGATAAAGAAATTTGTTTGTCAGTTCAAAAAGTATGAAAATATCAGTTATAATGCCGTCATATCTTGAAGATTATTTAATTCATGTCGGTACCGTACAAGTTAAATCCGCAGTCAATAGAGATGGGAAGTTTATAAGGGCGGTAAATTCGTTCGTAGATCAAGAATATAAAGATTGTGAATTGATTATAGTTTCTGATGGATGTAAGAAAACAGTAAAGTTATACGAAAAACACTTTTCTAAATACCAAAACATAAAACTTAAAAAGACACCTAAGCAGTCTATGTTTAGCGGAAAGGTCAGGCAAAAGGGAATTGAAAATGCGACAGGAGAATGGATTGTATATTTGGATTCTGACGATGTAATAGGAACAAAACATTTATCAACTATTGTACGACAACTCAGGAGTTCTTACAAATGGGTGTATTATAATGATTATCTTATGCCAGCGGGAAATATATTATTTGAAAGAAACATACAACCCATACTTGGCAGGATCGGTACTTCATGTTTTTCACATAGAAAAGACTTAAACCTTGTTTGGCAGAATGGATATAATCACGATTGGGCGACAATACAAAAGTATCTTTTACACGAATCCCACAGTAAGATCAAGACGTGTGAATATTACGTTTGCCATTTTGCAGGGATGGATTATTAAACAACTCTTCCCACCGTTTTTCAGTATTCCGGTGATGAACGAAAGTAGAAGTATCAATCCATACGGGTACGTTATTCATGCTTAAATCCAAATGGAAATAATAATCCGGCATACTTTGTTCATGGAAGTCCGGCTCGCCTTTTTTCGCCAACCTAAACGGAAACCTATTTAGTATATTTCTATGGATAAGCATACACCCTATACCACATTGATAGCCCTTTTTTAACGTACCATCCACTAAATTAAAGCTATCCATCGGGTGCATTGTTCTACTAAAGTTCTGCCCTATGATATTCCATATATCAAAGTTTAACATCTTTGTTTTTTCTCCTGAGTAATGAAAATAAGGCAATGATACTATTTGTTTATTATGAGATATTAATCGTTCTACGGTATCAGGCTGAACGAAAATATCACTTTCCAAAGAAAACCAACAATCATAATTATTATCTATCACATATTGCCGGATAAAGTTCAAGCAATGTTTCAGCTTTCCCCCAATAGGCAAGGACTTACTGAATGTTTTATGCACTACATTAAACCCTTTACTACGTAAATACCGTGTGTTTGATGGTGTATTACTGTTTTCAATAATCAGTATATCAATAGGATATGTCAGCTTTCTGACCATTTCAATCCAATCATCCTGACAGTATTTTTTCACATCCGCAGTAGGGCAAGCCAATAAAATACGTTTCATACAAAAAAGATTACATAATTTTTACATAGGTTTTGACTACAAATATAATCATTTTTCACGGTATTCTACCATTAAAGTTATTAAATACATAATGGCGTATGTATTTAATTATTAGAAAATCCCTTGTCCGTAACGTATCTTTGTAAATGATATTTTATTATTTTATTAATTACTCATATAATATTTAAAAATATGAAATTACCAGAATTCGTTAAAAATGCTTTCGGAATTGCATTAGGTGTAGTTATAGGTATGGCTGCTTTCGGTGCAATACAGAAGCAATTTCCAAAAGTTTAATTAGGAAATTAAACATTGGGATAAATTCATTTTATTTTATTAACAACCAAAACATGAAACCATGAAAAATAAAGATATTTTTGCAAAGAAATGGGATAATGTCAATGAGGAATACCATTCTACATTGGGTGATGATTTTTATGCTACACAAGGAGCGGGTGATCTCGATTCTATGTATGCAGGTGGCGGTGATGAGTTCAATGCGAACAGTAACCAGGGGTTTACTCCTGCAACATCACGACCATACGTTTTCACACTTGATAATACGACTGCTGGAACTCTGACAGATGTTGTGTGGATGAATGCGTATCAAGCTATTGCCTCAGGTAGTTCCAATAATGGAATTACAGCTGGTGTAACAGTATCGTATGATATTCCCAACATTACTTATGTTCAATTTCTGCAAGCGTTAGCCGGTGGATTTTCTGCTCGTATTGGTGAAATGTATCTGGAATGTGCAACAACAGCACAGTTGACCAAAATTTTCCAGATTCAGTATACCGACATGAATGGCGACCAACGTTCTATTAACCTATCTCCAAGGCTCGATCCTAACCAAAATCAGACAGTAAACCTGACTTTGGCTTGTGATTTTGTTTTAGATGCTTTCACGAAAATTACAATTGCTTCACTTCAGGCTACAAATGACTTAACCGTCAGTATGTATCCAAAAGCAAGGGCAAGTAATTCACGTGGACTGGTAGGCGAAAATGACGTTAAGGCGTTCAGTAATCCGCAGATCAACCGTCCAGTACGGATGATTCAGGCGTAAGTTAATTGTAACTTAATTAGAGGCAAGACAGCCACAAGGTTTTGTCTTGCCTCTTTTTTTTAAATTAAAACTAAATGAATACATTATATCACAGAATTGCATACGGAGCGACTAATAAGTCAAAACGACTATGCGACAAATACGGTTTAAATGTCAAGTTCAAAGACACAAACGAACTGGCAAAAGGATTGAAATTTCTGACCGATAAAGTTGAAGAAGCTAAAATTGATCTGATACATATTCATCCTGATTATGATATTATCACATCAGCAGACAAACTCAATGCTGAAGGTGAGGGACCACCAAATACTAATACTGTTTTTGGCATTCAGCGACAAGATTTAAAAAACATGAGCATAGGTGCTGCCGTAATAATCGGAGTGCTTGTACTGTCTAAAGCATTAAAATAATGCAATTTATAAGTCATAATTTCTATTTTAATTTTGTTCAAAGCCTCGAAGCTGACGACCTGAACAAAGAGTTATTGACGGATGAATTTGCAAAATTGATTGTATTTAAAAAGCCTCAGTTAATAGAGGTTGTAAAGAGTAGCGGTGTACCTGTCAGTAAGAATATTTCTGACAGATCATTGGTAGATCACATTTGCAAGAATTTAAACAGAAGATTATCGCACAATATATATAAGGTCATTGTAAAGAATAACCCAGACAGAGGTAAGGGTAATCTAAAGGTAAAATCAAAACGATTAAATGCTTTACAAGGTGATTTTATAAAGCGGTTTAAGTTCAATAAAGGAGAACAAAAGCAAATACTAAAAAAAATAAAGATGCACAAAAGTAATTATATAGCAATGGACGGTGGCGAGGTAGTTCCTGTAAGAACTGTTATAATTAAAACGGTACTTATAACTACTGCCATTTACATAGGTGGATATTTTCTATTTAGGTATATAATGAAACAATATAATAAACCAGATATTACAACGATTGAGCCGACACCACCACCGGCACAGGACAGGTTTTATCAAAACGACTTTAATCAAATGAATCAAGCACAAAATTATCAACCTCAAATTTAGAAATTATGAGTATGAACAGTAATACAAGAAACAGGTTTGTCAATTGGGGCAACACTTACTATTATGTAGATGATGCAGGCAATGTCAGTAATTCTAATGTCCACAGGAGCGGAAATATAGATTCCTCCAATGCCGGTACGGAAGCCAGAGGCACTCAAGCGCAAAATATTAAAGACTTGACGGATGCGAATTTTAAAGACAAGATTTTTTCTGTTACAAGCATGAATTTCAAAGGTGCTGCGGGTGGTGCGATAATAGGCGGAATTATGGCACTGATAACAAAGCGGTCATTAATAGGAATGGCGGTAGTAGGAACAATATTAGGCGTAGTATCAGCAAATCTTTACAAAAAATATAAACCAGTAAAATGAAAACACCAAATCAAATTTACGTACAGTACATTCCAAAGGATGTATCTTTTCAAAACTGGATTACAGTTGAAAAGCAGGTATTTGTTGAAAAGAAAAACAGCACCAATAGGGAGCAGTTTTTAAAGTACTTGAATACAAAGTACAACCTTCACAAAGAGAGGGCGTGGCTGAATGCTGACGGCAAGCCAAAATTTTGGGATAAGCTAAAAGATGTTATTTTAAAGGCAGCAGATGTACTGGAAGGTGCTAAAAAGCCAATTGATCCTGCTAATGATCCTCCACCGGAAGATGATAAGATTTTAGGCATGAAGCCTATTGTTGCTTATCCGGTTATCGGTGTTGGTAGTGTTTTGGCTATCTATGGTATTTTCAGATTCATTAAATATTTAGTAAAATAAAGTTATGGCAAAGTCAGAAATTACAATTAAAAAAGGCAAAAACTGGAAATTAACACAAGTTAAGGTTTCAGGGAATTACGTAGTAACTTTTCGGGGAAAAGAATACGTTTATAATGAGGGTAACAAGAAATTTGCCTTATCACAAATTGAAGCAATTAAAAAAGTTTCAAGAATAAGAAAAAAACGTAAAAAATAACATTATGAGCAAATTAACACAGTCATTTTTCAAACTCCCACCCATTGCACAGTGGGGTATAATCTTAGGCTTAGGTACGGTTGCCTTTTTCGGTGGCAAAAAGATATACAATACAATATTAAGTAGTGCCGATAAACGAGATTTGAACAAAGAACAAGCCGAAGCAGAAAGACAGGGCGAAAAGTTAACTTATCCATTAAGCCAATACAATACTTTTGCCGACAAGTTAGAACAAGCGATGTTTGATATTGGAACTAATGAAACGGCTGTTTATAACGTATTTAAGGCTTTAAAAAACAATCTTGATTTTATCGAACTCAAAAAAGCCTTTGGTGAACGCAAATATACAGGTGGCGTTTTGCCTTATTGGGCTTATGGTAGTTTGAATTTAAATAAATGGATTGCCGAAGAAATGAGCCAAAGTGAAATATCAAATATCAACACAATTTTAAATAATAACGGAATTAAATATACTTTTTAATTATGAAAGACGATAAAAATATAGGTTTTCACTTAGATCAGGTATCATCAGGCAATGATCTTGATGTAATGTTACAAGCTGATGCTTCATGGTCGCAAGATACAGGAACAACATCAACAGACACAACGTCAACAGACACAACATCAAATGGCAAGGTCGTTGATAATGAGGTTATACCCAGAGAGAAGACAGGACAGGAAATTGTTCATGCCGTTGGAATGGGTACACTTGATCCGTATACAGTTGTTTTAAGCGAAACGCAAATGAACGGTGTGCTTGAAGCATATAAAACGAATCCAGATTTTAACGCAAATCAAATAATCCTACTAACTAAGGTCAGGTTTCCGATTAAATCAATACGTGCAAAAACAACTACAAAAACAACATTTGCCGGAACTAAGATAGAGGTAGACAAGAATATTACTGTTATTGAATTAAAAATACCACTGGTAAGTAATTTAAAGTTTATAACTGTTTATGCGATTGGTTTTGCACCATCGTCTTTTTTTGCAAAAATATCCCCCGATAAAAAAACACTAACCATTAATAAGACTTTTCTTGTTCCAGTTGATAATGCAGGGTATGTTCAATTTACAGACACAAGCAAATGGGAATCTTTAACAGAAGAAGAAGCTATTGATGCTGAATACAACAGTAATCCTAATATTATTAAAATTAACAATTTCTACAAATTGGCAAAGGTTGTTTTAGATGATGCAAATTTAATATCAGGCGGAGCAACTTCCGCAAAGTATGTGAGTGTTTCTAATAATTTCCAAAAAATACAGAATATAATTAATACAATCAGTGTATGGAAAAGTGAAAAGGCAAAATTATCTGAATTTCCGATACAGATACTAACAGGACTTGTTGCCACTTGCGAAACAGCATTTGGAGAAATGTTAATAGCCTACTCTGAGCTGGATGAAATTTCTGATAAAGCAGACGGAATAAGGGAAGACATAAAAAAACATTTTGATAGGGCAGAAGAAAAAAAGTGGTTTGCTGATAAAAATATGGAATCTGCCGACATAGCAAGAAAAGCTGTTGATACTGCCACAAAAGGGTCATTGCCCCGTAGGGTATTCAAGAAAGCTGACGACTGGATAAAGCTGATAGAAGAAGACTATAAGCTCATTAATGATAAAATGTGGTTTGTAAATGTAAATTGGGATGCAGCACAGAAAACAGATAATAAAAAAGAACTTCGTAGAATCAGGGGAAATATGAATGATGATGCTGATTATATTAAAACCCACGAAGCACAGATGAGGCGTAAAACTGATAGATTAGAGGGGGAACGTGGACTTATAGGCAAAATATTAAAAGGGTTCAAGGCAGTAGCATTAGTATTGCCCCGTAGATTTGTTGCCTTTATGATTGCTAAAAATGTAATGGGGTTAGCAACAGCGATAGATAAGGCAGCCGATCCTGATAGTATGCAGAAATTTCTTCATGCGTGGGATGGATTTGGTGGCAGTAAGAAAGCTATGACACGATGGATAAATAAAGGAAAAACAAAAAAACCTATTCTCACAAAAAAGGATGCACCAAAAGGAAAATTATCTTTTTTACCACCTGACGATGATGGAATTTTGGATTTTTCTGACGATCTGGCTGGTTTCGAGGACACGGAAGAGGGAAAAGAGGTAATTAGTGCAGGAAAAGGTTTAGACACAGACGAAATTAAAAAAGTTGCTAATAAGGCTATTGAAGAAGCTGGTAAAGCCAAAACCGTAAAAGGTGCATTAAAAGCGTTAGTTGCAGCAGCAGGATCAATAGTTGCCGTAGCGACATCACCGGAAGGAACTGCGATTGCAGGGGCGGCAACCGGAATGGCATTAACATTAGTTGGTTTTTTGCCAGAAGGGAATTTAAAACAGGCACTTGAAGATATAATGAATAAAGATAACGGTGGAAGTGATAGTGATGACGATGGTTTGTTGCCGAAAAAGACAGACTGGACATTAATAGGAATTATCGGTGGCGGAATAGCTGTTTTAGGAACAGTATCATATTTTGTATTTGGAAAAAAGAAATAATTATTAATATAAATTTTAAACTAAAATGAAAAAACAAACAAAAATTTTAATTGGTATTGGTGTAGTTATAGTAAGCGGAATAGCTTTCTTCATGCTCAAACCATCACATTGGGAAACAGGATCACAGCTTTATCATGGTGTAGGGATGGGTGCTATATCTGTATCAGATATTAAAAACCTAACCAGAAGCCAAAAAGCCGGAATATTGGCTGATAATACTAAGTTTGGCAATCCTAATGCAGCACAACAAATATTAGTTTCAATGGCTTCTTAATGGGTGTTAAAATCACATATATAACTCCTCTTATTGATAACGGAAAGGTTTCTGATACAAGCAGAATCGCTATTAGTATACCAAAAAATATCAGGAATTTTAAAATCGGGGAGAGAATAAAGATTTTGAATAATCCCAATTATCAGGGATCATTTAAGATTTACAAAGTACATGAATCGGACACTAATTCAGGTCTTTTATTTGTAAAAGCTGATTTTGTTGATACAGGCGAAAAAGGTGAAAGAGGAACTCCTATTAACAGGGATGCCGGAACGGTTGTAAAAGCTATTAATCATAATTTAATGGTTATAGGTGGTTTTGCCGTTGGTGGTTTGTTGGTTGGATTAATTATACGTGCAATTATAAAATGATTTACGAATCAAAAATACCAGTAGCCGAAAGGACTACGTTTATAGCCAAAGTTCGGGGGATAGCATCAAAGTTGAGCATCCCCCCTGAATGGCTAATGGTAGTTATGAATAGTGAATCGCAATTAAACCCAAAGGCAGTTAATGACTATGGTGGTGCGACAGGGCTTATACAATTTATGCCTTCGACTGCCGTAGGGTTAGGTACAAGCACGACTGCCCTAAAGAATATGACTGCCACTCAACAGTTGGATTACGTGTATAAGTATTACAAACCTTATTCGAGCAGGATAACAAGCTATGAAGATTTATATCTTATTACGTTTTATCCTATTGCTTTGGGTAAAAAAGAAACATGGGTATTTGGGAGTGAAGTAAGTAATCCCTATGCAAGAAAGGTAGCAGAACAAAATAAAGCATTAGACTTGAATAACTCAGGTTATATTGCTTTATGGGAGTTCAAGAAATGGATTAACAGCCGAATACCTGAATCTATTAAGAAAGAACTTGAAACAGGCGGAAAGGCTTTTAAATTCGCATTAAGAAACAAATGGTACATATTAACAGGATTAGTTTTAAGTAGTGGAATTATTTACTTAATAGTAAAAAAATGAAATACAAAGTAAAAAATGATATGCGGTTGGGTGAAACCGTAAAAGATGGAGTTAGAACTGTTGTTTCAGTTAAGGCAGGGCAAATCATCGAAGGGGAAATAACATCAAAATTCATTATGAACAAGAATGTTGATGGCATACTTTATAATGGACTTCTCGTTCCTTTAACAAATTTAACATTAATTACTGACAGTAAAAATAAAGGCGTAGGCTTAGTACTCGGAGTGATATTAGTTGCCGGAGTAATATTTTTAATAGCAAAATGAATGAAAGTAGATGTAATATAATCCCTGTAAAACCTGAAATTATTAAGGGTGAATTCGCTTTGTTTCTTACCAATACTGACGGAGTGAATGATGCTAATATTGATATTTTCGGATGGTTGAATGAGGCTTCACGTGAATCAAGTAGATATATCTACAAAGCACTTCCAGGGAATTATAATATAGGAGATACTTATTCTCTTGTTTCCAATGGGGTACTTTATAGTGGGATATTAACAGCCAATGCAACCCCTTCTCAATTCGCAGATGAATTGACAGCATTAGGTCAGGGAACTTTTACAGTTACGGTAACGGCTGCCCTTAATACGTATTCATGTAGCACATTGAATGAACTTGGATTGATGCGTATAGTCAAGCCTCTTTCATCACAAGCCATATCACCAAGCACATCGTCTGGATATATAGGTAGTTCGCTTGTTCAGGTAGACGATAGCAGTTTGGATTACAATACGTTCATGAAAGCCTGTACGCAAAATCCGGTTTTACTGGATAATATGTATATCTTCTCAGAAGATCAAACAATGCTTACAAAGGTTTTTGATTTCAAAAAGGTACAAATGGTCGGGGATAAAGAAAACGATACTTATAAATCACACGTTGACCCATATCAGAATATGGAGTTAGTCATGCCACGTTTGCCTGCACCTGAAAATTGGTTATGGGATAACTATTCTTATTTAAACTTCACTTTACACGCAGGGCAAAGCATTGAATTTCTGATGGATTATTCTAAGGAAAATGAGTTTTGGAAATTCTACACACCGGAAGAAAAAGCCAAATTTAAAACAAACGACAAAGCTAAAAAAGAAAAAAGATTTATACTATATACACCTTTTGGTATTATAAGATATGGAAAAACAGGTTGACATACGTATATACGATCCATTAATAGGGATGGGAATAGGGCTTGTTGCCGGTTATCTTTTGGGCAGACCTTTTCAGGGTGCTTTAATGGGTATGATTGCAGGGCTGTATATGGCACATAAAAAAATTAAAAAATTAACGGATGAATTTTAGTGTTGAAATAGGACATAAGCCGTGTTGTTTATTGATACAAGCCAAAACAAAGCAACCACAGAAAATACGTATCAGGGTAAGCAATGCACAGAAAGACAATACATATTATACCGACAGATACAGAACTATAACAGGAATAGGGAAATTTTATGTACGGTTGCCACAATCACCTAAGATTGCTAAAGTTGTAATTTATAATGAAGCACAAGGCAATAAGAAGGATGATAATAGTTTTGAGTTAATTAGATTTAACGGAAACCCTTTTAAATTATTGCCACTTAAAAATAAACTTTCTGCTTTTGACTTCAGGAACAGGGATGTAATGGATTTTGTGAATTTCGCACAGCGTTTTTCTGAAAATGCAGGGGTATTGAGCGAGGGTATTTATTTCAGTGATTTCAGTAAGTATAGGATTGATTATATGCCTGTTATTACTAAAAATGGGCGTGTAATGAAAACTCCTGCCCGTATATCCGCAAATAACGGTGTTATAGATGCTTCAAGTAAGATTTTCAGAAAATACACCGTTCCGGCACGTATGGCAATATTACTTCATGAGTTTTCACATATTTACGTAAACGACAATCCTTATAATGAATCAGAAGCAGACGTAAACGCTTTATTGATTTACTTAGGCATGGGTTACCCACGCATCGAAGCTGAAAGGGTATTTTTAAAGTTGTTTTATAATTCAGCGACAGATCAAAACATGAAACGATATAATATTTTAAGTAATATGATTAGAAATTTCCAAAAGATACCTATGCAATTTGTAGGGTATTATTATCCAGGGGAGGCATAAACTATGACACAAATTTTAGGTACATTTAAAGTTAGGACGTTCAGAAGTAAAAAAAGAACGTGGAAAGCATTGGAAGTAAGGTTTCCGAATCATTATAATTGGCAACCTTATGGTGAGTGGGGTGGTTGGGGCGACAGCAAAAAAGAGGAAAGCACACCTGAACAAGCCATTCAAAAGGCTTTGTATAAACATGGATTTAAGTGGTCGAATTATAAACGATTGTACTACAAGCAGAATCCATCACGGGCAGATATTGTTTTTGCTAAGAAATTAACAGGGAATAAAGCTATGACAACAGAACAAGATTTAAAACTATTTTAATATGAGCAAATTTTCAGGAATCAGTTTTTTTGTAGTAGTAGGGGCATTGGTAGTGATCTATTTTATGCTTCCGGACACAAAAGAAATTAAAAAATAAAAATCATGAAACTGACAGAAATTTTAGGGATGATAGTAACGATAACGATTTTAACGAGCAGTTACTACGCTATTAAAGCGAATAAATTGATAATAAAAAATAAGGGGGTAAAATGACAGTTCAGAATGTACGGCTTATTGATGTATTTGTGATAGCACCTTATTTGATGTACTTATCTACGAATAAGAATTTATCTGATACAAACAGAGTTGTATTATTTGGAATTGGAGTTGGCACACTATTGTATAACGGCATTAATTACTATAAAAATATATGAAAAAACAATACAAATATGGAATAGCAATCGTGGCAATAGCTTTATTGTTATTGACATTCAGGAAGCAGATTTTCGGACAAAATGAACTTGGCGAAGACATAGGTTTTCCGTTAAAGATGGGTTCGAGGGGTAATGATGTAAAGGTACTACAAAGGCATTTAAACGCTAAGTACGGCAAGTCTTTGGTCGTTGATGGTATCTTCGGCATATTGACCGAAACAGTATTACATCAATCCTATGGAGTAAAAGAAGTAAGTAAAAAACTGTATAATAACTTAAAATAAAAACTATGACAAATTTACAGAAAAATTCACTTGTAGGTGTTGGCGGAGGACTGGTAGGGCTATACGTAGCGTATTCACGCAACAATAAAGGTTGGGGCTATTTCGGATGGTTCTTGTTTGGCGGAATCGTAGCCGGAACAATAGCAAATACAGTTTATCCAATAACAAAATGAAAACAGGACACGTAGTATTATTAGCCGTAACAGCAGGATTATTAGGGTTCGGTGTTTATGTACTTAGGCAGTACCAACTTGCATTAAAGTACACATACGACATTGGTAATTTCAAGATAAAATCATTCAGTAAGGATAAAATTTCTTTTGAGTTTGATTTTTTCATTAAAAATGCCAGTAAATTAGACGGCAAACTGAAAGATATTGACCTGAAACTTTATCTTAATGGTAAACACGTAGGGTACATCAAAGAGAAGGTCGAAACTGTTATTCAGGCAGAATCAATCACAAAGATACCTATTGGTTTGGATATTGAGCCTCAAAAGTCTTTTGAGTTAACTGAGTTATTGCCTATTGTGGCAAATGTAGTTTCAAAGAATTACGGCAAAATTACATTACAGTATAAAGGGAATCTGGAATTTCATAAAATAGTGGATTTTAACGTGCCTATTGATAATACGTTTACATTGGCTGAATTATTAAAGTAATTTTTATTTAGTCTAAATAAACATTATATTTGCAATATGGATATAAAACAACAAGTTAAAAACATCTTTTATCAATCATTTGATAAATGGGCAAAACATATCAACCGGAAACCGGAGGATATGAGTATAATAATTATCAACCGTGAAAGCGAAAAGCCTATTTACAGGATTCATGCAAATAATGTACCACTGAAAATAAAAGGCAAAACAGATTTAACTTTAAAACAAATCGTAGGTTATGAAACCTATATGATGTGTTTGGTTGCTGATATTGAAAGTACAATAAGAAAAATGTTGTCCGGTTTATCAGACGAATATGAAATTCCACAAAACGATACTATTACTTTGTTTTCGGCTAACATATTAGATAAAGATTGTTTTGTATTACTCGATCAGGGAAAAGAAAAAAAGAATATTGAATTTGAATATTTATTAAACTAAAAGATCATGAAATATCATTTTATAAAAGTTTACGATCAATTATACAAGTTAAAACAGTCTGCATTTGCCATCACGGTTACAATTGTAGATTGGCTGAAAGTATCCCCTCGATTTATTAAACACAAGGCTAACCTTAGTCATTATGATATTGATATTAATAACCGGAAATTAATATTATTTTTTGAATCACTGAATGAACAATCATTTAAAATGATAACAGCATATATCAAATCATCAAAATTATTTAAGGACGTATTTAAAGATCAATTTGAACATGATCTAAAAAACAAAAATATAATACTTTATTATAAGAATAAATCAATAATATAAAAATTATGGCAGACAACGTTCAGAAACTATACACTGACAAACTTACAAACGGCAGTAAAACTTTTTTACAAGCTGATGGATATAAGAGAATAAGTGTATATAACAGTAAAAATAGTACGCATGACGGCACTATTTTAGGCACAGGGGTGCACATAGAAAGCGGAGTGGAAACAGCCAGTTCAGAAGTAGATGTAGAGCCTGGCGTGGCAGCAACAATTATTAATGTAACCGATGCAGTAGAAAGTGTGGTAATTACTTCGCCAAACGCAGGTACAGAATTAAATATCATGGCAACCAGTTAAAACTATAACTATGAGTGGATTTGGATTTTCAGGAACGTTAAAAGTACCGTTAACACCGGCAGATTTACCGACAGGAACAACGTTAAACAAAACAGTTGCTGGGGTAAACCTAACATCGGGAGATAATACCGTAACGCATAGCTTGGGGGCTTTATTTAAGGCAACTGATTTATCAGAAATCATGTATTTAAGCAAATCATTAGAAGAAAACTACTGGAATATAATTGATAATAATAGTATTAATATCAATATCTCAGGAACTTTCAATAATTGCGACATAAATATAGAATACGAAAAATTATAAATTATGAAAAAGATTTTTGGAATAATAGCAATTATGTTATTTGGATTAATCGGATATTCGCAGGTCAATGTATATCCATCTGGTAAAGCACCGTACTATCAGACAAACATAAGGGTTAAAGATACGTCAGGGGTAGACGGAATATTATTGGCTGATAGCATTACAGGTCAGGATGGTAATATCACGGTTTACCTGAAAGGCAATCTTTCATTACGGGACACGCTTTTGTTTTATGACGTGACTGGTGGCGTACATGACACTGCTTATATATGGCAAGATGATGTAGGCGGTAATTTATACATATATTCTACTGATAATATTTTAATCGGGAAAACTGGTTCTTCGGATGAAGTACAGATATTACAAGCATTCGTTGCAAATGTTGTGTCCAATTTTCTCGGTAATGCAACTTTTGAAGATGCTATTTATAGTGAAGACACGCTGTTTATTGGGACTTCGGGGTCTACTGTGGGATATATATATAAGTCAGGCAACGACCTAGTCCTTGATAATGGTAACGAACAAATATATATATCTCCTACTGAAATATTTCTAAATAGTTCTGGTCGTATTGTGATGACAGGGGCAACGGATGTAAATATTAATGCAATTGCTGATGATATAATCATAGTTGCAGGGGATGATATTACCGTAAGTGCTTCAAGCGGTTTGTTTGACGTATCAAGTGATACATCTTCAATTGATGCTGATAAGGGAGTAAATATTGATGGCGTAACAAACGACAACGGCACATTAACGGCAAATATATTAAAAGTAGTAGGCATTACAGAAGAAGTCCTACCAGATAGTTTATTTTCGTTAAAGGACGGTCAGGCGTACAGCGTTTCGGTACAAAGTATAGGTGATATCACTTTAGAAAAAATGAGTATTGATTCATTGTATGTTAATGATACGGCAAGATTCAATGGTGGTGTGTTATTTAATGGTGATACAGTTTATTACGGTACTAAAGCAACGATAGAAGTTAGCACGGGGGATATAGCAACGGAAGGGAACATGACTGTTGATTCTATTAAATCAATAAGTTTGAAAAGAACAGTTAAAACAATGGCGTATGTGAGTGATTCATCCTTACATAATGCAGATTCTCTGGTATTTGTTAATGACACGAATATACAAGATGCTATTGATTCAGCAGCTTCGTTGGGGTGGCACGTTGGCATAATGGCAGGGGAATATACTTTAACCGTAGGAGAAATAATTTTAAAAGATGGAGTAAATATCTCAGGAATTGGTGGAGTAGCGAAGATTAATTTTACAGATGCAGGAGCAGGAATAGACGGGATGGTTGACAATGGCGTTGAGATGGATTGTAATCTTTCAAATTTATATATTTATAAATCAGGAAGTGCAAGATGGGCATTACTTTTAACCGATGCAGGTTCAGATATTTTTTGTAGTAATGTAACTTTTCACTCAGCAGGTTCAGGGGCATATGTAGGTGGAAAATTAGAGGGTGGTTACAAATGTATCACAGATGGCAGTGGTACGAATGGTCTTCTTGCACCAATTGGAGCAACTGTAAAAAACTTTAATTCCAATAGTTCAACAGGAGGTATAGCATTAAAGAATCAAGGTGATGCTATGATGGGTACTACTTCGTCTAATACCAGTACATCTTTGCTTACGGATGGTTCGGGTAGGTCGTGGGGTACCTCTTCTTATTCTTTAGCAAACAGATCTGTTAACTATGGCATTAATATTGGCACATTTCATATTTCGGATGGCAGTAATGGGTATATGTCATACGATACGTCCAAAACTATGCTCGTAGGTGCGTATAATGGTAGCGGTGCAACAGGAGCAGCGATGTCAATAGGTAATGCAGTAGACAATGGATATAGGTCTTATGCTGCATTGTCAGTAGGATGGAGTGATGCTACGACAGGGTTTACGTTAGGCGAAAATAGTGTGGCTGCTATGTCATTCGGATCAGTAGGAGATAATGGAATTGTAGGTTTTGATAATGCTGGTGGAATTGCTGTTGGGTGTGGAGGCAATGCTTTTTCTGCGGCAGGAGCATCTATGAGGGCACAAACCAGTAATGATATTCCAGCAAGGATGTATATGGGAATGAGTTACTCCTTACTACCTTTATATACTCTTGCAATGAAGGGGGATAGCATACAGATTTTAGGTGGTATATATGCCAATGAAAGAGATAATGCAGGGGCATTCCCCATAGTTATTGATCCTGCCGTTGCACATCATTCGCAAAATATAGCTGGTGCATTTCTTTATACCAAATTCGGTAGTTCATGTATATCAACGACAGCTGGTGGTATTAATGCGGTAATTGACAATATAATAAGCAATAAGCCAGTTGGCAATGTAACCGATACGGCCGATGTATGGATAATGCGTAATTTAGCATGTGATGTTGTCCGAAGTTGCACGGTAGATACTATTGCAAGTTTTCCTACTATTCATATTATTAAAGATGTAACAGGACATGATAGTTTGAGTAATAACATAGTCATAACAGGTACATCGGATATTGATAGCATCGCAGCGAGTTCACTGATACCTAACTATACAGTTCTGTATATTTATTTCACTGGCACGGCAGGGTCTAACGGGATGGTAAACGGTAAAAATATATCATTAAATCCATTTTATGGAGATTTAAAATACGTCCCTGGCGACATGATTACTTTACAACGACTTGGCGATACTTTTAATGAACTGAGTAGAAAGTCTGCAAGTGATATACTGATAAATAATATCACGGAATACACGGCAGATCACGGAGTTGTTCTTGAAACAGTTCTTTTAAAAGACGACAGTGTTTTTGCTGCTCATTTCGGGGGGCATTCTGATTTTAGTATTGGTTTAGCAGGTGAGGATGTAACCTTTTTTAATGATACGATTAAAATTAATGATGGTGCAACAAATTCTGGCAATATCATGCCAGCCGGTACAAAAATAACTATTGCAGGCAATCAGGCAGCTAAAGATTATTTCACCATAGATGTGGATGAGATAGTTATTAATTCAGACGGTGGTGATATTGAAATAGTAGCAGGAGTAGATGTTACAATAGAAGGAAGTGATGATGTTTCAATAGAATCGGTAGACGATGTTGAAATAGTTGCAGGGGATGATTTTGACTTTCAGGCAAGTGGAAGTATGACAATAGAAGTAACGGGAACTATTGATTTTATAGTAGATACTTTTGAGGTATCAGGAAATATCAAAGGCGATACGTCTTTCTTTGCAGTGCATGGCAGGGATGATTTGGATTATAATATTGAAGGCGATAACTTTACCGCAACTATTGCAGATACATATATTGTTGATGCTGCGGAAATATCTCTTAAATCATCTACCGATATGGACATTGACATTGATGACGAACTCACCATTACTGCTGATGAAGGAATAGTAGTGGGATCCAATATGCAAATAGAGGACACGGTAGCACTGATTGATGGATCAGACACAACTATATTTATGGATAATGCAACTGGTGATATAACAATGGACGGCACGTTAACGATGGATAGCTTAAAGACTATTGCTGAATGTTCATCCATTGCTGACGATGGTACTATTAACTTACCAGATGCTACTGCAGGAAAAGTTGAGATATGGGTAAGCGATGGAATTCTTGATGAATATATCTTAGCGAGGGTATATAATGATGGATCGGTTACTTTAATCACTACCAATGGAGCGACTTCGGCTATTGATGCTGATGGGTTTTTATGTCTATACGATGGCGGTGGGACACAGGCTATCATTAAAAATACACTGGGTGCAAGATATACGGTATGTTACGAATTTAAACAAGCTCAATAATGAAAAAACTATTTACAGTATTTTGTTTTCTTTTTGCTTTTGTTTGTTATTCGCAAACAGGGCTTAATGACAATAATCTAAAAGTCTATGATGATAGTACGGTTATTGAAAAAGAAACACATTTCAAGGACAAAATTGGAATATTAACATCCACTCCTTTGGTGTCTTTACACGTAAACGGAACCTCTGTTGAAACGGCACAAATTAGGACATCACGCCACACCAATAGTCAGTTTGCTTGTCCTTATGTGGTTTTGGGTAGGGCAAGAGGCACAGAAGCCACTCCTTTAGCGGTTGATGATGGAGATTTATTGGGTAGATTGGTATTTATCGGATATGATGGTTCTGACTGGACAAATGTATCTGATGCTGCAATATTCCAAGCACAGGCGACAGAGGATTGGGACGGAAGCAATCAGGGGCGAAGACTAAGAATATATACCGTACAAGATGGGGCAACAACCGAAACCGAAGCGTTACGGATCGAGCAAGACCAAAGCAGTGAATTTTTTGGAGATGTAGAGGTAAATGGTGATTTAGTTGTATCAGGAACTATTGGAGGAGCAGATTACGGTGAGATGGGTAATGTGTACGGTTCAACGGCAACTGAATTACTTCCATCGGCAGATGAATGGGCTGCAATGTACCACGCCAATATAACAGGTTCAGCACCTCATCTAAATAGCGGATTTTCATTCGTGGCAGGCAAGGCAGGAAATGGTACTACTACTACGGCAGGAACGGGTGATAGTATAAATGTTAATGATGGAACACACGGCTTGCTCGAGGGCGATATTGTAACTGTTCAATCCGCCAACCATGTGACAATTGCCTATGTTACGTATATTGATGCTAATAATTTTCAGATAAAAGTTACCTATGTGGCAGACGAAGCGATTACATGGCAGATGGGAAGTTATTTACTGGTGGCTAATACTGGTGTATATAGGGGCGCATGGAATGCTTCATTTTCACAAAGCCTTAATAATACACAGACCTCAATAGTATCTCCTTTTTTAAATATTACACAGGCTACAAAGGCAACCACATCTCGTTTATTGGCTAATAATTCGGATGTAGGGAGCATAGGAGGTAATGGGATTATGTCATTTAGTGCAAATGATAGGATATGGTTTGCAGCACAAACAACGGCAGGGCAAACATTATCCTTTATAATAAGGAATGTATCTATTCATTAAAAGGTAATGAGAATATTATTTTTAATATTGATTGCTTCTATTTGCTACGGACAGAACATTGCCGTTCAATCTGGCGGTAAGATATTAATGGAAAATGGCAGTCCCTTAATTGCGTACCAGTACCGTCCTGATCTTTCTGATTCATGTGATTATTATTTATTCAGAGCAGGGTATGTACAGGTAGGCGATGACTGGTATGTTATCAATGAAGGCGATTCTGCTGATGTACGTTTAGGATATTCGGGCTGTCTTTGGGCGACAGGCGGAGGTGCTTATGCTAAGTCAGGATTAACAGTGTCAGCTAATGGTATTATAGAGGTATCGGGTATGTGGTATCAATCTTCCAATGATAAAATACTGGCAGGATGTGCTGATGCAAGTAATATCTTTAAAATTGGAATTAATGATGATAATAAACCATTTGCTTATTTTGGAACAACGACAGTAGCAAGTACAACAGAACTGGCAGACGGTTCTTATCATACCTTAAAATGGGAGTGGGAATCCGATAGTATTCATATATATATAGACGGGATATTGAATATTGAAAGTTCTTGGTCAGGTACGTTACCTTCAACTGATCTTTATTATTTTGTTCAGAATTACAACGGTACACCTTTGGGGTATTCACAAGGTTTATTTTGGGATTTAAAAGTTTATGATAATTCAAAAACACTTATAAGGTATTATCCTTTACAGGAATGCAATGGAGATGAGATATTTGATATTCAAAATAATACTACCTTAACTTTATCAGGTACGGTAGGACATAGGGAAAATATAGTTAACGGTGGGTATTACGCTTTGGGCGGTTTTCAGAAATACAGCTATCATAACTTATTTTATGGTTTTACGGACACTGTTTATTCGGCTTATTCGTCTGTTAGAATTCCTGCTAAGATAGATAAAAGTACTTCGGCAACAGGTTCAGCGATAGATCACCCTGCAGGAAATTGGCATAACCGTTGTGAAACAGGAATAATATGGTGGAATAGGAATAATGCAGACTTTTATACAGCCTTGCTTTCTTCTTATAGGATCGTATCAAGTAAGGTCAATGATGATTGCTCATGGCACCCGATAGAATTTGAAGTGAACAATATGAACGCCATGAGGTTTACAAAGGACAAAACGTATTTAAAAAAAACTGACACTACTTTTGAACTTGCTATTTATAAGAATATGGAAGCAAGGGAAAAGATAAGGGTTCAACGGTGGTCTTTAGATTCTATTGATACTTATCCAACTTCACTGAGAAACTACTCGCAGGGAATAGTGGCAAGCAATGATACTGTTTATATTGGTTCTGAAACATCATGTTCCCTTTCACAGAATAGTACGGTTGTGGATGGTTCAGGAGTGTTGGCTATGCGAAATGATACTGCTATAAAGATTTATCCTTACTCACAAATTTATGATGCTTCACCGATCATCCTTAGTAACAAGGCAGGAACTAAACTAATTGTAGCTGTTGAGGGTGGCACAGGTCCTTTGAGGGCTTATAATGTAGTTACAGGTGCTTTGGAATGGAATGGAGATCAGACGATGGTAGAACTATTAAGACTTGGTTTATCCTATTATACTAAAGACAACGGGGAAAAACTGATATTTTGTACAGGAAATTATAAATATTTGTACGCTGTAAATCTTGAAACTGGATTACTTGAATATACTATTAACGGAAAAGGTATTTCAGGAATGACCGCAGCGATAGATCAAACAAATAAGGTAGGGTATTATCAGAGTGATACAACGGTAATAAAATTCAGATGTGAGAATGGCTCTATTATTCATACGGCTACAATAGCCGGAGGGTGGGTAGATTCTTCAATAGGCAATGTATGTATGACAGATGATGTACATGGTGATTATGTCTGTACAGCATGGTATAAGTATGGTACGTGGTCATGTTTGAGAGTTTTCGATACGGCTTTAAGCGAGGTATGGGCGGACAGCACAACCTACGTTTTTAATTACAAGGGTTCAATAGCTTATAACGATGGTTATATTTTAGGCGGAGGTGGTGATATATGGTCTAAACCTACTGCGGATCAATTTAAGAAAGTTAATTCGTATGATGTAACGGATGGTAACATTCGCTGGACTGTTGATCTGTCAGGTCGTTACGGAGATATTGCAGGTGTAGATCACACAATAATTACGGATGGATGGCTTTATTTCGAGAATGCTTCGGCTTCTGGATATGCACGATCAAGACTTTGGGAACTGAATGTCGTTACAGGTGCTATAAATAATATATGGCTTATGGATATGGATATGTCAAGTTGTGGAGTACCGATAGTTTATAATGGCAAGTATTACTCAGGAACACTTTTTGACGACAATCGGTTTACGATAATGCCTGTAAATGCGACAACGAAGCAGGATTATATTTCGGCTTTTGGGGATGGACAAATGAATCAATGTTCTTATTAATATAAATGTGATGGAAGAATTAATAAATTGGGGAATACCGAGTGCAGTAATAGCTACGGCAATAGGGTTTTATTATACAACAAGAATAAAACTAAAAACTATTGAAGATAAAAATAAAAAGCAAGATGAAATTTTAGATGATATTCGCAAGGACATTGAACTAAAAGCATCTAAGCAAATGGTAAAAGAAATTAAAGCTGATTTGGAAAAATACATGGACAGAATGGAGAATGGCTTAAAGAGTGATATTGCAGAAATAAAAGCAAGTCTGAAAGATTTAAATAAATTAGTATTACAATTAATAAATAAAAAATAACTATGAAAAATTTAAACGATTTATGGAGTTATATTAATGGTCATAAGACTATTATAGGTACTTTTTTATTATTATTATTTTCACAGGACTTTGCACAAGGTTGGTTTGCCCCTGATGTATTAACGATGGTACAATGGGTAATTATGACAGTAACCGGAGCCAGTTTGATACACCGTATTAAAAAGGGCGGTAAGAAAAAAGTTAAGAAATGACTTGGGATAAAGTAACAGATAGGAATATTTTAACACTTCATCCGTTAATTCGTTCATCTGCAGAAGATTTTGTAAATGAATGTCAAAGGGAAGGAATGTATGTACGAATTTATCAGGGGTACAGACCAAGTAATATGCAGAATATTATCTACGGTGAAGGAAGGACAAAAAAAGAACTCAAAGAAGCTGGTATTGATGAATCGTATTCGCGTCCAAATATACCAATTAAAACAAAAGCAAAGGGCGGAGAGAGTTATCATAATTATAATTTAGCGTTTGATTGTGTTGAGATTAAAAGAAATATGGCTCTCTGGAATAATGATAATTGGAATAACATTGGGCGTATAGGTGCGGAAAACGGTTTTGAGTGGGGGGGTGGCTGGAACTTTAAAGACAAGCCTCATTTTCAAAAAACATTCGGATATAATTGCAAACAGTTATTGGCCATGGCTAAAAATCAAAATTGGGATTATATTAAATTCCCACAAAAGAAATGAAGATATTATTAATTGTAAGTTTATTATTTGCAAGTCAATTTGTTTCAGGACAAATCAAAGTTGATTCTCTGGAACGAGCAAACGAAATGCAAGCCGAAATTATCAACGAGTATATGGGAATGCTACATGAACAAGGTCAACAGATTTACCGACTTAGAGATATTAATAAGGATTGCGAAAACATGATCCTTGAAAAAGAACTTTTGGTCAGGGACATGGAAAAGAAGAAACACAAGACAACTTTCAAGATTATTATACTTGCTTTATACGGTATCATTATGACCTCATTTGCCCTTCATTAATCCATTTTCTTACTTAGAATCATTTTAAATAGACCTTCTTGGCTTTTCATTTTCAGGCTTTTATGAATTTGTGATTAAAAAAACAGTTATATATTTGCATAGATATATAAATTGTCCTATATTTGTTACATGATTGAATCACAAAACATAAATTCTAATACAGAAAAAAAATGTAGGACGTGTGGTCTAATTAAGGATTATTCTGAGTTCAGGTCTACGGCAATGTATTTGGACGGTAGAGGTATATATTGCCGAACATGTTTGAAGATAAAGGACAAAGAACATTATAGAACAAAAAAGGGATTGATTTCACATATTTATCGTATCCAAAAACTTGTATCGAGGAATAGGGGGCATATTCGACCACAATATACAAAAAGAGAATTAATAGAATGGTGTTATAATCAGCCAAATATTGATACACTTTTTAATAATTGGGAAGAATCTGGGTATAAAAAAGACTTAATCCCATCCATTGATAGGCTTGACGACTATAAGGGTTATTCTTTTGATAATATCCGATTAGTAACTTGGGCTGAAAATTATAAAAAATCACATTCCGATAGAAAAACCGGAAAAAATAATAAAAATAATAGGGCTGTTTTACAATATGATTTGAACGGTAATTTCATAAAAGAATATTATTCTGCAGCACAGGCTTTTCGTGACACAGGGATAGGACAAAGTAGTATATCCGTCGTATGTAGAGGAAAGAGTAAGGCAGCCGGTGGTTTCACATGGAAATATAAAGAAGAAGTATAATTAACCTAAATAAGTAATAATGAAAAAGATTAAAAGCAAAATCCTGTTGTACCCTAATACGCTACACAGGCAATTAGAAGACGAAGTCAGTAGATTGGTTGGCCTGGACAGGCTCGGATGTGATGGATTAAAGGCTGTCAACTTGAACGATTTATTAAGAAAAAGTGCTGAATTATTTATATCAATGCACCCGAAAGAGAGGGAGGAACTTTTTAAGAAAAGGACAAGTCTGTAAATTAACATATTTGTATCAAATTCAAACTAAAATCTAAAGCTATGACACATTTTGAAACATTAAGGCAAGCTAAAAAATCATTTAAAGAGAAAATGGGGTTTGATTTTGGATCAAGACATTCTGGTATTACTATTTTTAACCGTAACAAAAACCGGAAAAAGAAATTAAAACGACCCTTTTTCGTTGGTACTGAATTTGAATGGTTGAATTTATAAAAAAAGCTATGGTACGGAAAACAGAACAAGAAAAACAGCAACTTGCAAATGCTAAAGCAAAATGGTGTAAAAAAATGAGAAATTATTATGGTAATTCATGGATAAAAAGAACAGCATCCCGAATCCATAAAGACGGTAGGCGTAGAATGAATGTGCCACATGAAACCACAAACTAAAAACTTAAAGCTATGACACAAAAACAGATTGAAATCCAGAAAGCGATCACCGGACAGTATTCTTATATAAATAAGATGGAAGCCATAAAGTACATTAAGGGTATCTTTGGCAGATCAGCAACTACTAACGACATATTAATTGCGTACTTAAATATAGTATATTAACCATGAAAGATATTGCTATCCACACAGAAACACTTAACCAGTACGACCAGTTGATGAAATACTTTGATAGTATCGGGGTGGAATGGTGCGATGGGGAAAAGGCAACGTCTGTTACGGTATGGCACATATACGGGGATAATACTTGTATTATTTTAAATGATAACCTTACACACGGACATAAGAATAACCGACCTTATTATATCTCATTCGACGAATATATGTCAGACAAGCAAGGTGTTATAAAACCTAAGACTATGAAAACCATTAAAGAACAGAAGCAATTTTTCATTACCGGATTAGATATTCTCGGTCAGATCGAGGTAACAATGAGGGGGCGAGATATTTTTAAAAACTTAATGTCCGCCAGTGAAAATTCAGGTAAAATGAAACCAAACATTGACAGTATCAACAAGGAACTGGATGAATTGAACGCAAAATACTGGAAACACATTGACACATTCCATAAGGTAAATGATTTACTGAAAGGCATTGACCGGAATGACCAGGTTAACGATGTATTTAAGGAAATAATAAACGTATTATAAAAAAGCTATGATTGACGGAAAGAAATTAAAATCTGATACAGATTATACATTAAAAAACGGTAAATTTATAAAATATAAATAACAGGGCAGGCGGGCTGGCTTATCCCGTTTCATAGCTTTCGGCTGGCTCGTCTGTTTTAAAAATAAACTATAATGAAAATAATTTTAATTGAAACTGTGGAAATTTTGGACTTTGAGAAAACCGTCAGAGAAGAACTTACAGTTAATGAAGCTCCTGAATCGGCATACTACGTGAGGTTTCAGAAAGCGGAAATTATGCAAGGCGGTTGCTTATTGAGTTTGTGTGGCTATGGGAATACGATTGACGAGGCTTTGACTGACTACTGTAAGAAAATAGAAAATAAGCGAATAGCTTTCCATGCCTTTACTAATAAAAGACGAGAAGTTGTTTTCCCGAAATTGATACACACTAAATTATTAAGAAAATAAAATGGACATATTCACAAACATGGCAACAGATGATGATTTTTGCAGGGCAAGATCGCCACAGTACGAAGCACAGGAAACGGCTTTTAAATGCTCAGGCTGTGATAAGTTTTTCAGTGAGCCGGAAATGCAAAGTAAAAAAGTTTGTCCGCATTGTGGGTTTGAGTTATTCATAACAGTAACATTGTAAATGAGGCTAACACAATATATATCATATCTAAATAGTGATTCAACACAGGATAGGCGGTATGTTCAATTTTATTACACACACATTACAATAGATAATAAGTTAAGGCAACTGAAAAAGAAATATCAAAAAGAATTAAAGTTTGTTAATAAAAAAATCAATCGTTCTTTGTTATTTTGAAATAGATTTTGTATACTTGCATAGGTTTTTGAAACACCAATTATGCAAATACGCAAAAAAATTAACGGTATGTTCGGTAGGAGTAATCTTCTTGCCAAAAGCATGAACGGTGTTTCAACTCCTACTGACATACCTGTTGATATCAGCTACAGGAGAGGTTGATTTTATCGAACCTAAAACAAAAAGCAAAGGAGAATACGAGGTTAGTTGAAATTAAATCCCATACACGTGGCAACTTCGGAGTATGGGTGGTCATGCCGAAAGGTCAAGAACCAACTACCAGTACCTAAGATGGATGCCTCAGACTTCAGTTTATTTTAAAATAAAAAATAGGATTTTACTAATATGACCTAAGGAAAGTTGATATGGAGTTAACTGAAAAAAAAACTAAAACTATGACACTAACGATAGACTTAACAAAAAGAGATTCAGCGATAATAAAGATTATCGGAAAAGTGAACGGATTGGACATAACCACCGTAAAAGGAATGAAAGAGATAATAGGAATTTACTTAATAATGTGTAACTAATGGAAAAGCTAATAACAGAAATAGACCATTTGCAGGGTAGCATTGAGAAAAAAGTAAAGTACCTTGTGAAAAAAGGGAAACGAAATAACAGGGGCGTGAAAGTGAACGAAATAGACGTTTGGCGTAAAGCTATGGAGCTACTTTTGAATTTGCCGGATGCCGAACTTGAGAAACTATTTAATTAGTGGCGTATAACGAATCCCTTACGGCTATTTTAAGCGATCTAAGGTTTGAAGTAGCAAAGTACCGGAAAAGATTAAAGGCTCTTAAAACGAATATAAACACTTAAAACTAAAAATTATGGAAGTTTACGAAAAACTATTAAAAGCAAGACAGACGATTAAAAAAGCTGACCTTAAAAAAACAGGGCGTAATAAGTTCAGTAATTATGACTATTACACACCTGAACAAGTGAACAAACTGGTTAATGACGCTTGTGATAAACTCAAACTGTTCAATAAGTACGATCTATTAAGGACTGAAAACGGATTAATGGCAACACTTACAGTTATTGATGTTGAGAGTACTAAAATGGTTCAATTCGAGATAGCCACAGAGATACCAGAGATCAAAGCAACTAACGTAACGCAACAAATCGGGGGTGCTGTAACGTATTCAGAAAGGTACTTACTGATGTTGGCTTATGATATTAAAGACAACAATCTGGATTTTGATTCTCAGGACAACACAAAAACTGAAGCAAAGCCCACAAATACCGCAAAACCAACAAGCAAATACCCTGAGAATGACAAGGAATGGTTATCAGAAGATCGGTTTAATTCAGCATTGAAAAGAATTAATGAAGGCGAAAAGCTTTTAATGAAACTTAAAGATCAGTTTAAAATGAAAAAAATTTACTGGACGGCATTACAGGAAGCCGAAAAGAACTACAAAGAACCAGTACAGGCAGAAGAACAGAACGAACCAAATGATTTACCCTTTGAATAAAAAACTATGGACACACTATCAACTATCAATTTACTACCCTCGAACAAAGACGAGGTAAAAAGATTTAGCGAAAAGTTAATATCTGAACTATTGGACGGATCAGAAGATATTTTAGTGGCTAAACGGAAACTGAAATGTATGGCAGAGATTATTAAAAAGGTTGAAGCTGGCATAAAAGAATCTGTTTTAACAGAAGCGGAAAAACACGGTAAGACTTTTGAATATAAAGGGGCTGAATTTAGCATATCATTATTAGGAGTGAAATATGATTACACACAATGCAATGATACTGTTTGGAATGAGTTAAACAGTCAGGAAACGAAGATCAAAGAAACCAAGAAACAACGTGAATCTTTTTTAAAGGCAGTTAATGAATCGGCAACTGTTGTAAATGAAGGAACCGGAGAGGTTGAAACGATTTACCCGCCGGCAAAAAGTGGAAGTAATGGCATTAAAGTAAAACTGATATAATGAAAATATCAGTAATATACATACTGGCATTAGCCGTACTGGTAAAAATGGCTTTTTGTTCTACTGAACCACCGGCAGACTATGAGGCGTTGTATTCGCAGGAAAGGACTACTACTGACAGCCTTAAATATACGGTAGATACTATCAGGGATAATCGGGATTTGCAGATCGGGATGGCATCAAACAGGCTGTTGATGGTGCTAAAAATGAATGATATGCCGGATTCAATTAAGGAGGCGGTAATGTTTAACGAAAAATTAAAAATGTAAAGTTATGGAAGCACAACTGAGTTTGAATTTCACCGGCAAACAGCTACGGGATCGTGGTATTAAACAAGCCATTGACCACGCTGAAAAAGTTCATGAAAACCGGGGAGAAAAAGCGTATCAATTTCTGCTATCCTACGCAAAGAACAACAAGGAGTTCATGACAGAGGACGTGAGAAATGCAAGTAAAGGCATAGTTCCTGAACCGCCAAGTAAAAGGGCTTGGGGCGGGGTGGTCGTGAGAGCAAAGAACTCAGGCGTAATTCAAAGAATTGATTATCGCAATGTTACTAACCCGAAGGCACACGCCACGCCAGCAACTTTATGGCAAACGATATGATTCTTAATTAATAAAATGAAAACATGACAACTTTTAAAGAATTAAAAAAAGAACTGAAGCCCTACAAAAATACTTTAGTGATAGGGCATTTTAACGAGGTAGTACGACTTGTGGGAGTGAATGAAGATGAAGATGATTATTACTGGATTTATGACAGTAAGGAAGGCAAAAGCTATGAATCATGTGTTGGTGGCTGGGTAGCTTTGAAGGGGGTTATTCCTGACGAGGACTATGAAAGATTATTAAGAGTTTGGAATTTAAATAATATAGAAAAAGCAATTTAATTATGGAAAGTAAAGAATTGATTGATAAATTAGAAACTGCTTATGGGTGCTTAATTGGTAGTCATACAAGTAATCTCACAGCAGAAAAGCAATTTAAAAGTATAATTGATGAATTAAAGCAAGATATTATGAAAACGAAAGTAATTTTTAGAAACGATGATCCACAATATAACGATTGGAAAAAAGGAGACGAAGGATTTATTGAAGGGTTTTTATACACTGACAGACCTTATATGGTGATAGTGAACCTAAGAACTAAAAAACCTATTTTAGTCTCCTTTGGTGGAATGGTAGATGCAGTAGTTTAATTGTTTACAACAACTGTATATCACCAAATAACAACATAATGCGATCCCGATGTGAAATTTGGGAACGGTCGTGGGGGCGATAATATTATTGAATGTAATAAGTTTAGGGCAAAAACAGGGTAAATAATCAAATACACGAAAAGGAGGACTAAATTACTAATAATGATTAACAATTTGGAGGAATAATTATGATCGGACTACAAACAAAAGACGGCTTCATTGACTTTGCAGACATTAACTTCACCTGTCCGTATTGCGGTGCTATTTACAGCGATATTAACGACAAGTATCGTTTTATGATACCATGTATATATTTTTTCTGTTGGATTGTAGTAAAAATAGCCATTAATAGTTTCTATCTTAAAGATAGACCATTTTTCTGTTTCATCTGTTTTCTCGTAAAAAACTTCATTAAATCCAATAATTTCTAATTCTTTTTTTGTTAATTTTAATTGTTTTGGTTTCATAATATTCATATTAAAGTTAATAAAATAATCGTTACAATCAAAAATATCCCACATACCCAACAAATCAAATATGACCTATCTTTCTCAGTTCGGTTTTCGTCTGCTATGTATTTAGTATTCATTAATAAGCAATAATTTGGGAGGTTTTGGATAAAACAATTCTATTTTCATAGTAATATCTACAAATAGCTTTATCGTTTATTTTATGTTCAATAGTATTATATGAACAAATATAACTTGATTCC
>Ga0255419_10006_pt1 | contig 36434 bp, 35 predicted proteins | sample ANMaggSeSYBR02J3_FD_182658 | JGI IMG/M metagenome (GOLD analysis project Ga0255419, IMG submission 182658) | Sediment cell enrichment communities from methane seep in Santa Monica Basin, California, United Staets - ANME aggregate JGI... | ecosystem: Environmental > Aquatic > Marine > Cold seeps >...
GGAGATTGCCAGCTATCTTACCAGAAGGGAGGATGCTGATAAGCTTATTATTGAGTTAAGGAAAAAGACGGAAGCTGAGATAATCAGTGCTGTTAAGTCTGTTTTGAGGGATGTGTTCGACAAGACTGATATTCCTGATAAGGAAAATGACCTTTTTAATTTTTCACACGGTATCCTCACTGATGAGTTGCTGGCAGTGCAGAATATTTCTGGTAAATATGCTGAGGAGAAGAGATATCCGGGAGAGGAGGATATCAATAATTATGCAGCGTTCCTGAAGGGGGTCCAGGGTGTTACGGACCCGTCTATTTTCCTGAAAACTGTTGCTGAGGAGAGGGATGAACTGGAGGGGGTGCGCCAGAAGGTAGAACCTGTGATGGCTTTTTTCGATAGTGCACAGGTTGGGATATTCAGGCGTCTTTCGAAGAAGGTTGATACATTCAGAAGAAATGCCCAGTTCTTAAGCGTTGGGGCACAATCAGATGTGGGTGAGATCGAAGACATACTTGCTTTTGATGAACCGTATTCAAGGATCAAAGAGTTGCCACAACTGGAAAGTGAAATTGAAGTGTCTTTTCAAAGTGCATTGTCTGGTTTAAAACAGGAGGTTCAGTCAAAACTGGAATCTGTGAAAGGGGATCTTGAAAGGGAACTTGCAAATCATGAAGGGGCCACAGATGAATTCAAACAGTTTGTTATGGACAGTTTCAATGATGTTGAGAAAAATACTGTTGTAGCAGATGATTGTGCTTTTGTGAAATTCCAGATTACAAGGATCGATGAATTAAATGGCCGTGCATATGAAAGCATTGAGCAGGATAAACATAAGATCAGGGAAGTAGTAGGTGGGGAAGGTGAAATCAAAGCTGTTCCTGTGGAAATCTTAAGGGGTTCTTCATTGTTCAAAACACAAAAGAATCTCGAAACCGAGGAAGATATTGACGAGTATATTGAGAACCTGAGGGCGGCTATGAAGGCTATAATAAAAGAAGAGAAAAAGATACGGGTGCTCTAAATATGGATAAAGCCAGTATCATCCGATTCTCAGATACTGTCAGGGATAAGCTTTACCAGGAGACAGAAAGAAAGGCTGCTTATTATGGTATCTTTTCTGATACTATCCAGGATGTGGATAAGGAGTTCGAGGATTCCATTGTCATAGACGGCGGCAGGGTCTTTAACAAAAGAATCAAGCAGCAGAGAGAGCAGCTTGTGAGGGAGGTCAAGGAGAAAAGCTATGACCAAGTCATAGATGAGATCACCTATACATGGTTCAACCGTTTTGTTGCGTTAAAGTTCATGGAGGTCAACGGGTATCTTCCTGTGAAGGTGTTTTCTTCTGATGAGCCGAAGAAGCAGGAACCTGATATCCTTACAAAGTCCATGAAACTTGATTTTTTAAACATAGACAGGGATACTGTTCTCGACCTGAAATCGGGGGGTAAGGATGAGGAGCTGTACAAGTACCTTACGCTGAGCCTGTGTAATTATTTGAATGATATTATGCCGTTTTTATTCGAACCAATTGAGGATTATACTGAACTGCTGTTCCCTGGTAAGCTGCTGCATACTGATTCAATCCTGAAGGACCTAAATGATATTATCAAAGATGATGACTGGAAGGAAGTTGAGGTAATCGGATGGATATATCAGGATTACATTGCTCCCAGGAAGGAGAAGGTGTTCAAGGATCTGAAAAAGAACATCAAGATCAGCAAGGAGAATATTCCTGCAGCGACACAGCTTTTCACGTCTCACTGGATCGTCCGCTATCTTGTTGAAAACTCCCTGGGGCGTTTGTGGATGCTTAATCGGCCTCACTCCCGCTTATTCGAGCAGATGGAATATTACATTAAACCTGAGCAAACTGAAACCGATTTCCTGAGAATAAACTCCCCGGAAGAGATCAAAATATGTGACCCTGCCAGCGGTTCAGGACACATGCTGGTCTATGCTTTTGACCTGCTGTATTCCATCTATGAAGAGGAAGGTTATAGCCACTCCGAGATTCCTGAAAAGATACTGACCCACAACCTCTTCGGTATTGAGATTGACAAGCGTGCCGGTGAACTGGCTGCCTTTGCGCTGACCATGAAGGCCAGAAGAAAGCACCGCAATTTCTTCAGCAACCCGGTCCAGCCTAATATCTGCGCGCTGCAAAGCATCTCTTTTGAGGACGATGAACTGCGATCGTACATATCAGCCATCGGCAGCAACCTGTTCACTACGGAACTACAACACACCTTACTACAGTTCGAGGAGGCTGACAACTTTGGCTCCCTCATCCGCCCGGCAACCACAAATGTCTCGGACATCCGGCACATGCTCAACGAGAAGAACTTATCCGGCAACCTGATACACTTCACTACCCACCAAAAAGTAATCAAGGTCCTGGAGCAGGCAGATTACCTCAGCTCAAAATACCATGTTGTCATTGCCAATCCGCCGTACATGGGTGGTAAAGGGATGAATGCAAGGTTGAAGACATTTGCACAGGACAATTACCCCAATAGCAAATCTGATTTCTTTGCTATGTTTATAGAGCGTAATCTCGATCTGGCAATGCAAAAAGGCATGGTTGCAATGATAACTATGCAAAGCTGGATGTTCCTTTCATCTTTTGAAAAACTCCGTGAGAATATCCTAAATAACGACACTATCCTATCCATGACACATCTTGGTCCACGAGCTTTCGACAGCATTAGTGGTGAGGTCGTTTCAACTACAGCATTTGTTATTGAGAATGTACAGTATTCTGAGTATAAAGGGGCTTATATCCGTCTTGTGGATGGCAGTTGCGAAGCGGAAAAGGATGCATGGCTGCGTGAAGCAGTAATGCAGGCCAGAAATATTGAAACAAATCAAATGGAGGCCCAATGACTATCCCAACCTCCCAACTCATCACCATGCCAGAGGGTAAGACGCTGGAGTTTAAGCGCGATATATTCTCTCCCGGGAATATCCTTAAAACGCTTGTAGAGTTTGCCAACATTGCTGGCGGGTGTTTGCTTATCTGGATTGCGGATAACTCCAGAGCGGAGGTGCCACGATGACCTCATTGTTCAAAGTATTTGTCAGTTCAGTGCAGAAAGAACTTGAAGATGAGCGGCTCATCATCCAGAATCTTGTGAACACCGATCCGTTCCTATCGGCACATTGCACGCCCGTACTTTATGAATATGAACCAGCATCTGCTGATAAGGTTTTTGAGGGCTGCCTGAGGTCACTTGACAATTGCCAGGTGTATCTGCTGATCGTGGGCGTGCAGTATGGGACTCCGGCGGGTGAACTATCAATAACTCACACTGAATACAGACATGCAAAGCAAAGGGAATTGCCTATTCTGGCTTTCATAAAGGGCGAACGTATTGTAAAAAGGGAGAGCGGTACAGATGTTTTACTCAAGGAACTGGAAGCTGACGGTTTTAAGTATAAACGTTTCGGCAATGTCATAGAACTTCAGAAGGAAGTAAGAGCAGCATTAGTAAAGCTACTTCAGGATCGGTTCGGCATTGTTCCTACAAGTGATGAGAACCTGATAGCAGACCAGACCATCGAGGCTACTTCTAAGTTCGAATCTCATCCTTTGATGCGAATTCGCTGGGAAGACCTTAACCATGACATGGCTCGCAGGCTTGTGGGTGTAGCTGAAGGCAGGAATATCGATGAGTTGTCTTCTGAAGATGTATTGGCTGGCGTGATGTTACGTGGCCTTGTTTGGCGTGAATCGGAATCGAGGGAATACTACGCAACAGCGGCTGGTGTGGTGTTGCTGGCTAAAGACCCGTCTGCAGTGTTCCCTCAGTGTCGTGTGCTTGCGGATGCTTACCGCAGTTCTGAGCCTGACGGGGAACCACGGGATCATGAGGATATTCGGGGACCTATGCCGGTGGTTATTGAGCGTGCCATTGCTTTTATAGATCGGAATACCAGGCATCCCATGAAAGTTGTGGGACTTAACCGTGTGCGACTTGATGAATATCCTGTTGAGGCTATGAGGGAGGCACTTGTCAATGCTGTGGCCCACCGGCAATATGAAGACGCAGGGCGCAAGATCATGCTTGAGGTCTTCTCTGATAAGGTGATCGTCTCCAGCCCTGGCCTTCCGCCTTCACCTATCACACTTGTCAACCTGCGTAAGGGAACGTACAGGCCATGTTCACGTAATCCTGTTCTGGCCCAGTGTCTCTCTTATTTCCACCGCATAGAGGAGCGTGGCAGTGGCTTTCGGCGTATGCGTGAGCAGATGCTCAATCATGGACTGGATATGCCTCTTATCGGTACTGATACAGGATATTTCCAGGTAACTTTCCCGGGACCAGGTGATAACATCGAGCGCCTTCGTGTGCCTGAGCAGTTGATGCAGGTAACTCCGGCAGTGGAAGCGCTATTGAACGAAAGGCAGCGGAAGATGATGCAATGGCTCGTCGAAGGTAAAGAACTTACCAGCCGGCAATGTGAAGTGGAATTTGATGTCACCCGTCCTGTTATATCACGCGACTTTAGAAAACTTGTCGAAATGGGACTGGCGGATAAACTGGGAGCTGGACGTTCTACACGATACCGTCTTAAAGGGCCGGTCTAATCGTAAAGTAATCGTAAAGTAAATTCCGCTAATCGTAAAGTGAAAGGAAAATATGGTGAAGACTGATGGCGTTTCAAATGTTTATGTATAGCTTTCTGATTAAAATGACTCTACCAAATTCACCAAGCAGCCCTACCCGGAAATACCGCCTGACGGCTAAAGGTAAGGATCTCTTAGCCAAAGAGGGGCAGGAGGATATGGAATGAACGCATATACTAATGTTCGTGCTCGTATGACCGATGAATGCCTGAAAATCCATCACAAGCCCTGTGATGTTTTTGAAAACTCAATGAACCAGCGCCAACTTCTCGAAGAGGGATCAACCCATGACCAATGATAATTCAGCAAATACCCCCGTCCCCAATTTCTACCGCGCCTCTGCGGCCGATTTCAAGAAGATTCCTGGGAGTCCGATTGCGTATTGGGCGAGTGAGAAAGATACTCAGATATTTAGCAATGGTCTTTTTCTTGAAAACTTATTAAAAATGAGAAAGGGACTTGCAACTTCTGATAATGACAGGTTTCTTAAAGAATGGTTTGAAGTTTGCTTAAATAGCATTAATTTTTCATGCAAATCACGAGAGCAATCTTCAGAATGTGAAAAGAAGTGGTTTCCTATAAACAAAGGTGGAACATTTAGAAAATGGTATGGTAATAATGAAACAATAATTAACTGGAAAAATGATGGTTATGAAATACGCAATTTTTATGGTGCTGATGGAAAACTTCGTTCCAGACCTCAAAATTTAGATTATTCGTTCAAACAAGCTTTAACTTGGTCAAAAATTACTAGTGGAAAATTCTCTGCTCGTTTCTGTTCAGGAGGATTTTTGTTTGATGATGCAGAAGCAATAGGACATTCTGAAAATGAAATGCTATTAAAAGAAATATTACCTGTTCTTACTTCAAAGATAGGCAATAGTTTCCTAAGGATTATTAATCCAACGTTAAACTTTCAGATTGGTGATGTTTCCCGTGTTCCATTATACACTGAAAGATTGCCTCAAAATATATATTTAGACTTAGTAAATAATTGTATACATATTTCCAAATCCGACTGGGACTCCTACGAAACCTCTTGGGATTTCACCACCTTCCCCCTTTTACAACCCGAATATCGCCAGCCAGCCCTCCGTGAAACCTACACCAAACTCCGCGCTCACTGGAAAGAGATAACGTTGGAGATGCAGAGGCTGGAAGAAGAGAATAACCGCATTTTTATTGAAGCCTATGGCCTACAGGACGAGCTGACGCCGGATGTGCCGCTTTCTGAGATCACACTAACATGCAACCCGTATTATCGCTACAATGGTAAGAAGAACGAGGAAGAACTGGAAGCGCTGCTGCTGACTGATACCATCAAGGAACTTATTTCCTATGCAGTGGGCTGCATGCTCGGCCGCTACTCACTGGACAAGCCGGGTCTAATTCTGGCTAACCAGGGTGAGACCATTAAAGACTATCTGCAACAGGTTCCTGAGCCAAGTTTCATGCCGGATGACGATAACATCATCCCCATACTTGAGGATGAATACTTCACAGACGACATCGTGTCCAGGTTCAGGGAATTCCTGAAAGTCACATTCGGGGCAGAGAGCCTTGCCGAAAACCTTGAATTTATTGCCGGGGCTCTGTCGAAGTCGAAGAAGGGCGGTGGGTCGCCTGAGAAAGTGATACGGGACTACTTCCTCAAGTCGTTCTTCAAAGACCATGTTAAGATGTACAAGAAGAGACCCATATACTGGCTCTTCACATCAGGCAAGGGCAAGGGGTTCAATGCGCTGGTGTATATGCACAGGTATGATCGGGAAACTCTGGCAAAGATGAGGACGGATTATCTGCTTAAGCTTGAGGATAAGCTTGATGCCAGGATGGGGATGCTTGGGGATGAATCTGCTGCGGAGAAGGGGAAGCTTGGGAAGCAGGTGGAGGAGCTTATGGCTTATGATGCGGTGCTGAATAATAAAGCGCTTGAGTATATTGATATTGATCTGGATGATGGGGTCAAGGTGAATTATGCGAAGTTTGAGGGGTTGGTGGGGAAGATATGAGTATGGACAAAAAAGTATCGCACAGTTCTCTGATATCCTCAGGGATAAACTCCTGGATGAAACAAAGGCGAAGACAGCTTATTATAGAATCCTTCCTGACACATACAGAATGTGGATGAAGAGCATGGCTCAGAAATTCAATGGACAGTACTGGGATTATTAGCATCGTGTGGATTATGATTATTTGATGATTAATGATAAGCAGAAATTGTGAGATGTGGGACAAGAACTAAATAAATACGGTGAGCAATAATGGCAATACCCATAAGCGTTAAACAGTTAATTGAGGGAAACTTGATCGAGTCTGAACGGATTGAATTAAAAAAAGGTTTTAACCCAGAAGCAATTCTTCATTCAATGTGCGCTTTTGCCAATGATTTTAACAACTGGGGCGGAGGATATATTTTATTGGGTGTGTCGGATAATCACGACATAATTGGCCTGAAAGAAAAGCAGGTTGACAGCATTATGAAACAACTTCTAGATTTATCGAACAAAGTACAATACCCATATTTTCCAATCATTGAGCCTGTCAGGTATTCAGGTAAAATGGTTATTGTTTTATATTGTCCCGGAGGGCCTGCACGACCATATAAGGCACCAAAATCACTGGGCAAGAAATCCAAATACATGTATTATATCAGACATTCATCGGCAACAGTTATTGCAAACACAGAAGAGGAAAAAGAATTAATAGGGATGTCAAATCAAATCCCATACGATGACCGGATAAATCTCAAAGCGTCTATTGAAGACCTTGACTTGCAATTGATGAAAGTTTTTTTGCGTGAAATCAATTCGGATTTAAACCCCAATACTTTGAGTTTTGAAGATCTATGCAAAAGCCTGAATATTGTTGATGGTCCAAAAGAATATTTGAAGCCTAAAAATGTCGGGCTTTTGATGTTTTCGCAAAATCCTGAAAAATATATTAAGACTCCATGGATTGAAGTAACTGTTTTTCATGACAGGGTGGGCGATAAATTCGAAGAAGAAAAGTTTGAAGGGCCTATTTCATCTCAAATAAAAATGGCGTTGCAGTATATAAGAAATGCTGCTATTCGCGAAAGAGTCCAAAAAGTAAACACACAGGCAGAAGCAATACGATTTTTCACATATCCTTATACTGCAATAGAAGAATCGCTGGTAAATGCAGTATATCATAAGAGCTACGAGATTGATGCACCAGTTGAAGTCAGGATCGAACTTGACAGAATCGATATAATAAGCTATCCCGGTCCTCTTCCTCCGTTAAATAAAGATAATATTAATGATGAGATCGTAATATCAAAACGATACCGAAATCGACGAATTGGAGATTTTTTAAAAGAGTTAAGATTGACTGAAGGTAAAAATACCGGCTTTAGAAAAATAAGGGCTGCGATGAAATACAATGGCTCGCCAAAACCAGTTTTTATTACTGATGAAGAGCGGGTGCAGTTTATCACGCGGTTATTGATACATCCGGATTTTAAAAATGAGCCGATAACTGAGCCACTAAATGAGCCACTAAATGAGCCACTAAATGAGCCACTAAATGAGCCACTAAATGAGCCACTAAATGAGCCACTAAATGAGCCACTAAAAATTGATCTAATTTTTGATTTCATTAAATTGAATCCGAACTGCAAGAGAAAAGATATAGAAAAAAATACGAAAATCCCTCTTGGTACATTAAAACGACATTTGCAAGAATTAATAGGGGATGGCAAAATCAAAAAGGAAGGCTCTGATAAAACAGGTGGATATGTAATTTTAGGTGAATAGCATGGATTATTTACCGAATAATATAGAAGATGGATATGAGTATGCTGTTACCATTGTAAGAAAAAATGTCACGTATGAGAAGGATCGAAGAGATCAAAAAGGGGAAACATATTCACATAGCAGTTACTTCAAAAGTGCTCAGTGTAGAATAGATTACAATACAGTAGCAGGGATATCTGAAAACTATGATCTTATTGAGAAACTGATCGACAAATGAATTTGAGTGTGGTCGAAAATCCAAATAGATACACCATTTCAAATCAAAATCATGAACCTACAAGACCTCATTAAAACAGGAGAATCGGAAACTGTCGAATTCAAAGAAAAATTCGATGAGCAAACCATTGAATCAGCAGTAGCTTTTGCTAACACAAAGGGCGGCATAATTTTCATAGGTGTATCTGATAAAAACAATATCAAAGGCATAAAAGTCGGAAAAGAAACACTCAACCAGTGGACAAATCAAATTTCTCAAAGCACAGACCCCCGCATAATCCCTGAACTGGAACAGATCAAAGTCGATGGAAAAACTGTCATTGCGGTAAAAATAAAAGAAAATCCAATCAAACCCATATCAAAAAAAGGCAGATGCCTCAAAAGAGTAGACAGCAGCAATCGTGCCATGAGTGCACAGGAAGTGGCACAAATGCACCTGCACTCAACAGGAATGAGCTGGGACAAATATCCTGTAAAAGATGCCAGCTTTGAAGATATTGACATCGACAACGTAAATAGATACATCAGAAAAGCCAGGGAAACAGGCAGAAAAAAAGTGGGCGACGATGAAGAGCCAATGCAGGTTCTTGAGAAAATGAACCTCATAACTGAAGGACAACCTACCTGGGCAGCAATTCTTCTATTTTCCCAACAGACAAATAAATTCATTTCCCAGGCTGCAATACACTGCGGAAGGTTCAAAGAAAAAAATATTGTCATCGATGACAGGATGATCGTTGGCACCGTTTTTGAGCAGATTGAAGAAGCCATGGACTTCATACGCAAAAACATCAATGTCGAATTCGTGATGACAGGCAGACCACAAAGGGATCAAATATGGGATTACCCATTAGAAGCCCTGCGCGAAGCCCTCATCAATGCCATTTGCCATCGGGACTATACGATCTTCTCAAACATAGAAGTACGAATCTATGACGACAAACTCATAATCAGGAGTCCCGGATTTTTACCCTATGGGATCACACTGGAAGAACTGTATAAGCCGCATTCATCCACACTGCGAAACAAGGGACTGGCAGAAGTACTGTATGATACTGAACTGATCGAAAGATGGGGCAGCGGCATAGAAAAAATACAACAACACTGCCTCGATGCCGGACTTCCTGAACCAACATTTGAGGAATATCAGGGGTTCAAGGTTGTGTTTAGAAAAGATGTCTACGATGAAGAATATCTCCGCAGCCTGAACCTAAATGAAAGACAGATCAAAGCTGTGATGTATGTCAAAGAAAAAGGACAGGTGACGAATACAGGATATCAGGAAATCTGCAATACATCTGCAAGGACTTCTTCGAGAGATCTAGCGGATATGGTATCAAGAGGACTATTTAAGCAAAAAGGTACTATCGGCAAAGGAACAGAATACACTCTAATACGCCAAATACGCCACAAAAGCGCCACATATACGCCAACAGATTCCTAAACACATTACTGCGGCACTACCAAAGGCGCCAAAATAAGGTCAATACACAGGTTGAAAATATGCAAAACATAGAAAAGACAATCCAGAGCATACTCAAAAAGTTCGAAGTCAAGGATGAGTACGAGAAAAGAAAGATCGTTTTCTGGTACGACAAGGACAAAACAGTTGATACTGAGGAAGAACTTGAGGAGATCAGGATTGCGCTTGCTGAAAATGAAAAACACATAAAGCTACACATCCTCAACAACAACTTTTTTGAAACAAAGAAACTCCTTGAACATGACGATAAAGGATCCAATTATCTCATCTATTCACCGCAAGCAGAACGAGAGAATCAATCCAACTGGTTGCTCGACATACAACTCTATTCATCAAGATTCGAGAACAGCAAGATATCAGATATTAAAAGCGAAATTGGCATTGAAGGATATGACCTCGATAAATTCCTAGAACAATATGTCAAGTTTTTTGCAAAGAATAAACGAGTTTCAGATATCAAGAAATTATACAATCCCGATTGGAAGGAAGATAAATTCGTACTGGGGCTGCTTGCAGTACTCACAAAATCTCCAACAATCGATCAAAGAGAGATTGTCAGGAATCTGCTCATTGTTTCACTCGATGAAAAAGATAACACCATCTGGCAGGCTGTCCCAAAACCAAAAGCATGTGTACAGATCAAATGATGTTCATCCCATTCAGGACAATAATATAAAATTATAATTAAAAATTGCCCGATTGAGATAAAATATGGCTGAATTGTATAATTTAAATTAGTTTTGGGACAGCTTGCTGGAGTGATATTGAAAGATTCGGACTTGTGGAAGGATTCCAGACAATGGTGAGCAGGCACTTTGGCTATTCATCCGAACATCCGACTTTAAAGAAACTGTACCTCAGTTTCATAATAACTCACATTGACAGGAACACAAAAGTCGCTCTCAAGACCTATAAGCAATACGTCAACAGACAGAGTAACGAATGTGAAATATTCATAAGGGGATGGCTGGACCATTCAAAAGACTCCAAACAATTCGATGATCATTGCCGCCAATTACTTTTAGAATCCGGGAAAAAACTCGAAACAAGCCTGACATCAATGTTAAACAAACACGATGTTGAAGACTATATTGATGCTGAATCTCTTTATGTATTCGATCAAAATATTATCCGTAATATTGCCACGAAAATAACAGAAGAGAGCGACGATTTTGAAAAATATCTTGAATGGATTGACAAACGAAAAACAAAACACTGGTATCAGGAATATGAAAACATCTACTGTGCCATTGAAAATGCAGTATATCTCCACAAAATATCAAAAGATATCGAGTATAAAGGCATCAATGAGCAAAGTTTGAATGAACTTTTTAAGGGATATACAAACTGCTACTATCTTCTTGACTACTATTACCGCAAGTTCTACTACCACTATGACAGAGATAGTGAAAAAGAGATACTCAAGAAAGACATCAAGGAAAAAGTTGAAAATCTATATAAAAAGATGGTTGACACACTTCATACTCGATGGGATGAACTGATTACCTCCGAACTTGAAAACAGATGGAATATCGAACTCATCGACAATCAGAATCGATTCTATAAGAATTATGTAAATAACATCATCAGAAGAAATGATCGGGATAAGGTTGCTGTCATCATTTCGGATGCATTGCGCTATGAGAATGCAGTTGAGCTAAAAGATGTGCTTAACAAAAATACAAAAGGCACGATTGAACTAAAAGCCATGGCAGGCTCACTTCCATCATACACAAAACTTGGAATGGCTGCCCTCCTGCCTCATAAAATTGTTGAGTACAAGAACAATCGTATTTCAGTAGATGGAATTAGTTCTGAGGGTACTGAAAATAGGGGGACGGTTTTGTTAAGTGGTCATCCGGATTCGAGCGCATTCAAATTAAGGGATCTCATTGACTTAAAAAAAGATATTGCAAGAGATGCAATAAGGGGTAAAAGAGTTATTTATATTTATCACAACACAATTGACGATACCGGAGATAAAAAATCATCCGAATACAAAGTGTTCGATGCCGTTGAATCTGCAATCTATGAAATTGATAAAATGGTTCGAAAACTTGCAACTTCACTTAATGTGACAAATATTATCGTCACATCCGACCATGGTTTCATCTATAACAGAGAACACCTCGAAAGCATCGATAAGCTTGAGACAAAGGATTTCGACAAAAGCAAGATGCTTGAATCAAACAAGCGCTTCATACTGAGTGAACAGGATATATCGATAAAAAATACACACAAATTCAGCATGGACTCGATAGTGAATTCTGATAAAAACATTTATGTATATGTCCCGTGGGGTGATCTGCGCTTCAAATCGCAGGGCGGGGGAGTTAATTTTGCTCACGGTGGTGCTTCATTACAGGAGATCGTTTTGCCTGTACTTGTCTACAAGCACATCAAATCTGATTCAATCCTGGACAAAAAAGGAATTGAACACGGTAAAGTAGAGATCACTGTTCTGGATTCCCACAAAAAGATAACCAGCAATTCCTTTAAGATACGGATACTGCAAACTGCAAAGGTGACTGATAAACGTGAGCCACTAAGATGCAAGATTGCATTATGGGGCAGCGATGGGAAAATAGTCAGTGATGAAAGAATGGTCATTGCAGACAGCACATCAGATGAACCGGAAGAGCGCATTCAGGAAGTTGTTTTGACCATTGGTAGCAATATCAAGAATGGTATTTACAATCTAAAAGCGATATACGAAGATACAAGTATAATTAATATGGAAATATTTGAGATCCCAGTTGAAATGGATATCTTGATAACGGACGACTTCTGAGAATTATAGCGACGCAACAAATAAGGGTTGATAAAAATGACAGGCATTGATATGGACATCGAGACCGACAAAAAACTAAACACATATTTCCCAGGGAAAGTCGTGAGAAAAGACCTCACTAAACTCATGAAGGTAGGTCATAATGTTCCTGTATATGTGTTAGAATACCTCTTAGGATCAAACTGTGCCACAGATGATGAAGACCTTATCAAGGAAGGCGTCAAGAAAGTAAAAAATATACTATCAGAGAATTACGTTCGCCCTGATGAAGCTGAATTGATCAAGTCAAAAATACGAGAAACTGGATACTATACTATAATAGACAAAGTTACAGTTAGGCTCAATGAAAGACGGGATGTTTACGAAGCATTGTTCTCCAATCTTGGAATCTCGAAAGTAGAAGTTGACCCATTTTATGTAAAAAAATATGAAAAACTGCTCGGTGGTGGTATCTGGTGCATCATCAAGATGGAATATTTAACTGAATCTTCCCAGTCCCCATTTATGATCTCTGACTTAAAACCCATACAAATCCCGAACGTGAACATAAACGAGTTCATAGAACTAAGGAAAAACTTCACAAAAGACGAATGGATGGACATCATTCTAAGAACCATTGGAATGGAACCAACACAACTGGAATATCCTGCAAAATGGCATTTGTTGGAACGTCTTGTGCCTCTTGTTGAAAATAACTATAACATGTGTGAGCTCGGGCCGAGAAACACCGGTAAATCCCATGTCTATAAAGAAATATCACCTAACTCCATATTGATCTCCGGTGGGCAAACAACAGTCGCAAACCTATTCTATAATATGAGTACAAGACAGGTAGGACTTGTAGGGATGTGGGATGTTGTCGCCTTTGATGAAGTTGCAGGGATAAAATTCAAAGATAAAGACGGGATACAGATACTCAAAGATTACATGGCATCCGGCTCATTTGCCAGGGGAAAAGACCAGATAAATGCAAATGCATCCATTGTATTTGTAGGCAATATCAATCAAAGCATATCGTCATTACTCAAGACGTTCCATCTTTTCGCACCATTCCCGGACGCTATGAACAATGACAGTGCATTCTTTGATAGAATGCATTACTATTTACCAGGCTGGGAAGTTCCGAAATTCAAACCAGAGCATTTCACTGATAGATATGGTTTCATAGTGGATTATTTCGCTGAATTCTTAAGAGAAATGAGAAAAAGATCATTCAGTGATAATATATTCAATCACTTCAAACTTGGAAACAACCTCAACCAAAGAGATGTGATTGCTGTGAAAAAGACATTTTCCGGTTTGATGAAACTGATATTCCCGGATGAGAACATCTCCAAAGAAGAAGCACAGGAGATACTTGAATACTCCATGGTTGGCAGGAGAAGGGTCAAGGAACAGTTAAAAAAGATAGGTGGAATTGAATTTTTCGATGTGAATTTTTCGTACATTGATAATGACGATATGACCGAACATTTCGTAACTGTCCCGGAAAGCGGTGGAAACAAGATAATTCCTGAAGGACTTGTAAATCCCGGGCATGTATATGCAGTTGCTGGAGCGCCATCGAGTAAGATCGGTGTGTACAAAATAGAGTTACAAGTTGTTTCAGGTTCCGGTAAATATGATAAATCCGGTCTTGGTTCAAATCCAAAAGCCAAAGAAGCAATACAAACGGCATTCAACTATTTCAAAGCTAACGCAAAATCGGTTAGTCAAAGCATATCCACAAAAGAAATGGATTATCACATGCATGTACAGGATCTGACCGGTGTGGGAATGTCTGATGACCTTGCTCTGTCAGCATTCCTTAGTTTATGTTCTGGTGCTTTAGAGAAGCCAGTTCAAGAACAAACTGCAATATTGGGTACGATAACTATAGGTGGTTCCGTGAGTGGTATCGACAACTTATCAGATATTCTGCAGGTTTGCTTGGATGCTGGAGCTAAAAGGGTTCTAATCCCGATCTCATCGGCTTCAAAGATCTCTACGGTGCCGCCGGATCTGTTTAGTAAGTTCCAGATATCATTCTATGAGGATCCGATCGATGCGGTGTATAAGTCGTTGGCGTTGTCAATGGCGGTCTAAAAATCCCCAGGCCCATCAACAACTTATTTCCATAGAGATTACAAGAGCAATATCTATTATCCATATGTGATATATTATCATCTGTGCATTTCATAATAAAAGAAGTTCCAGAATACCGGTCATTCCATCTTTCGATATTGTGATCTTTGCCTCAATATCCTTAAATACCGGTATCCCGTCGGGCGTTTCATCTGAAACCAATGCATTAACCCACGGCCCATTAACCATAAATCCCAGACCTTTTTGTTCTTCCCTGGGTGATGCCCTGGCTCTGACCACAACACTGCCCCATATTGATGTGAGCCTGACGTTTGCCCCGTCCTGAATACCCATACGCTTCATTTCGGCAGCGTCCAGCACTATCAAAGCAGACATCTCCAGGCATTCATCACTAAAACGGTCCTCTTCACATATACTGGCCTGGAACACGTCCCTGCGGGTTATGATCTTGATATCGTATTCCGGGGCCTTGATGAACTTACTAACATCCAGCGCCATCAGCTCACCTCCTCTATGATACGTCTTACTATCATTTCATCAGACAATCCATCTCCCTGGATAAGGGGGGAAATGTCCATTTTCTTGCCGTCCAACCTGGTGGCAGTTCCACCCACTTCTATACCAGAGACCCCACATGGAATTGTCACATCCGCTACCCTTGTGCTCAGGTTTGAACATGGGTCCACCAGTATTAACGGAATATCCTTCAACCGCCTGGAAATGGATAAGGGTAAGCTTGCCAGGGGGTCAGAGCCTACAACCAATACTGCATCGGCACCGTGCTTCAACTGCTCCACTACAGAATATTCAACACCGGATACCGGACCATTTTTTGTGAACCCGACCCTGTGAATATATCCTGTTTCCTCATGCAGATTGTGATTAAAACCCCGCATATTAAAATGACCTGCCATTGGGATAAGGAAAAAGTTTGAGAACCGGTTCAATGTGCTCATAAATTCTGAAATGAGGTCAAATTCTTCTTTAATGGAATAAACCAGCCCCAATCCAGCAAAAATTACCCCGAATTCTGCTTTTTTTAATACAGCTGCTAGTTCCAGGATGCGTTTAATATCAAAATCAAAGGATAACTTAGGTACACGACCGGCCAACCCATCCATCAATGCCCGCATGAACTCAGCATCACCACCGGGCGGGATGCAAAAGAACATATCTTTAGATATCTTTGCGGTCCTGGACTGCGTAACATCAATGCAGATGGCTGTCCTGTCTTCTTCATATCCCCGCTGCCTCAACTCGCCCCTTGGAAAATATGAATACCTGGAAAGGTGGCGGGGATGAGAACTCATGGGATCAGCACCCCAGTAGATTAAAACATCTGCCTTTTCCCTAACATCTTCCAGGGTGCAGGAAGGGACGTTGCCGTTTATTATCTCGTTAATAGTGATACCCTGGCAGAAGGATGAAGTGGAATCTATGCAGGCACCCAGGGTCTGTGCCAGTTCTATACCTGCAACCTGGGCCTCTGAGGTGGAATTACTCCAGCCGTAGAGCAACGGATTCTTGGCCTTTTCAAGTATCTCCGCCGCCTGGCTAATAGCATTATTTACATCAACTTCCTTTTGATCTACTGTGGACGTGGCAGCATGTTTACACCCATATACCCTGGCTTTGCCCTTAAGGCAGGCATGTTCCACCTTCTCAATCCTGTTATCTTTGATATATACCAGAATATCTTCACATAACAAGGCGCATCCGGTGCAGGTCCATGTAATTGGTTCAGTCATTCCCATCTACCTCATACGAACTCAATAGCCTCGGTCGGGCACGGGTCTATGCATGCCCTGCATAGTATCCTGTCCTTACCAAAACGCCTGCATTCCTCTATATTGGCAGCTTTTACCTTTCCGTTTTCGACTCTGAAAATGACCTTCTCATTTGTCGGACCAAAACCCCTGCCTGAACCGTGAGGGTCATTGGCAACATTTACAGGGCAAGCGACTACGCAGTTACCGCAGCCTGAGCAGAGTTCTTCATGTATAATGAGGCCGGTCTCCTCCGCACCTTCCATTGGCTTCAATATAATTTCCAGTTTCTGCCTCGAGTCGATGTATTTATCCTCTTCCATCAGAGGTGGACATTCGGTGTACTGTTTGGTGCGTGAAAGTAATGCTACGGCAAATGCCATACAGGTGGATTCATTGCACTTCTTGCAATTTGTTTTTGGCAGTAATTGATATATTTCCATTGCGCTTGTCATTTTGTAACCACGTAGTAGGGAAGTAACGAACCTTGCATAGATGTCAATTTAATACAATTGTAGATAGTTCGGAATATAAATAAAAATTTCCTGTGACCTGGAAAGCCAGTGTCAATAAAATGCTCACATCATTCGCATTTTCTTTGGCCTACATGAAAGTATATACATTCATATACGTCAAAAAAGTAACTGAAGTAAAAAAAGAAAATAAGAAACTGCTCACTTGCGTTCACAGTTACTTATAGTACACAATCTTATGGATTATACAAAAAAGAAAAAACAAACTGATGCTTTCACACCAGTTTATTGATCGGATGGTTTGGATCCATTATTTCCATGCCGAGATCTTTTGCAGTCTCTGCCAGCATGATATCCACTAAGGCAACTGCAGGGAACACTGACCTGACATTTTCAATTGGGCCGTACAGCAGGCAGTCTGCTCCAACTACCTGGCACACAAGGTTGGTTCCGATATCTGTGGGCATGTAGGCTTCCTTATGTTCCTTTTTGAACTTCTTAAGCCAATCCCATGCAGATGCCATGTTATGGAAACCGCCGCCTGTGGGAAGTCCCAGATGTCCCTTTACTGCCATGATAGACCGAACTGTTGCACCAGCACCTGCACCGGGCGGCATAGCTGCCACATCGACAATTGGTCTGGTTATTCCACAGTCCTTGGCAACTTCAAGCATACCTTTCGCCTGGCCAGTACCGCCAATCTCAAGGATATCCATCTTGCCTTTCACTGAAGGGTCTGTGGCATTGAATGCCAGTACGATGGCTGCATCCAGACCGCTTTCCGTGACTGCTGCAATCTCTTCTTCATTGACACTGGCATTAATAGAGTTGTGTATGGCCCTATCTGCCACGCCAATCTCAGTACAATACTTTGCTGCTGCAGCTCTCACATCACCGGCTGAAGAGTCTATCAGGAATGCTGTTTTATCATCGATATCGACAAACCAGTCTATAAAATTTATTATAGCTTCCGGTGTTTCACCCACGATCTGGTTAATATAGGGAACACCTGTTACGTCTCCCATCTCTTGTTGTGTATGCCACAGATCATCTGCCTGATCTTTGTTAAATATACCTTTATCTTCGTCAGTCACAATTTTGTGCTTGCCGTAGAACATAGTACTGATCAGGACAGTGGGATACTGTCCAGGCTGCCCTCCCATCTTTACGCCGCCAAAATCGAAAACTTCCTGTTCTTTATCAAATCTAAACATTTATTATCACCTCTTTCACTTAAACAGAATTCTTATTACTGCATCCAAAAGGGTTTCATCTACCTCTAATGGAATCGGATTTATTGGGGATAATCCCAATGTTGTTACTATCAACAGATACATCACCATGATTATCAGGGCAACGCTAATGCCATATAGTATTCCGATATCCCTGCCCAGTCGTTTTCCTATTCTCTGCTGGATCTCGCTGTTAGTGAATTCCATCTTCTCATCAATGTGGTCCAGTTTCTTGATAACCTCGTTGTAGTCAACTGGGTCAACGATTATTTCCGGAATTGTATTTTCAGCCATTTCAAGGACCTCCATTTACGATAATGGGCAGTCCGATCATAATGACTGCTAATACGAATCCGTACACAAGTCCTTTGAAACCTCTGGAGACTCCAGAATCAAGTTTCTGGTTTCTGGCAATAAGCTGTCCCCTGTACCTGATGTCCTCAAGAAGTTTATCGAATATCGGAGCTCCGGGTGGGGTAACAACCATAGGAACTCCTTTGTCGTAGACATATTCATCGGTTTCGTCAGCCATGTTATACACCTCCCATGATCAGTAATCCAAGAAGTCCAAGTGTCAGGGTAAGCCCCATCATAACACCTTCGATCTTTCCGGAATAAACACCTGATGCAAACTTGTTCAAGTTGCCTATATCCATAGTTTGGGCTTGAATATTGCGAATCCTCGATTGAATCAGGGCTACTTCAGCAGCCATAGGCCTGATACCCTCAAATTCTTCTTCACCCTCACCATCTGCCGAAACCTCTATGATCATTGCTTCAGCATCAAATGCTCCAGGATCACGGCCTGCCAGTTCTTTGATCTTTGCACTTATCTGTCCCTGGTCTTCCGTGCCTATCATGTCAATACATTCGACCTGTTCCTGCAATCTGGCAATGGATTCTTCGGTAAGGTTCTCAATGTAGGGAATAGCTCCTACTGCACCGACAATCCTGTTCTCCTTGGTACCATTGGCATGGAATTGCATAATGGCATCCCCGGTCAGGTGACCTTTAACCTCTGAACCGGTGACCAGGAGGAACCTGATGTTCGGGTTAGAGATGATATTGGCCACAAGCTTTTCGATACCGATATTCTCGGTCTTACAGGGACCTGTTATTGATGCACCTGCCTCAAGATGTGGTGCTCCAGGGAGATGGGATCCTAATGTGGCAACAGCAACCGGGTTATTCACATCGCCAATCTCATACTCACCTTTCAGGACAGGCCATCCAACTGCCGTTTCTCTTTTATCAGCCATTTACAAGCCTCCTATCTTCATTAATACGGTAAACAGGAACATCAATATAAGACCTCCTATAAAACCGTAAAATATATTTGTCCAGACACCTGCAGTAACGGCTGCTTTTTCACGACCCGGGAAGGAAGCAAGTAGTGGATGATCCGGACCAAGTGAGTACATCATATCATCTACTATTTTATCCAGTTCTTCTACCAGTGTTGAAATATGGTCTAGGGAGTATTCCAGCACATCATCCTTTTCCTCTGCCAGGATTCCCGACATGGGTTCCAGGATCAGGTGGAGTTCGGGTGCAATTCTGATATGGCTCATTCTAATTCCTCCGCTGATGGCAGTAAACCTGTACCAACGACCTTATATGCTTCACGGTGGACAGATTTCATGAATTTATTGAAGTATACCAGGAATATGAGTAGACCCACTAACATGGTCAATGCTGCCGAAACCGCATCGATAACGGTCAATGAGGCAAAACCTGCAATTACCATAATAAGGGCTGCTTTTTCAACGGCCACGTACAATGTCCTGTACTGTGATTCATCAGGTCCAAGGTTTGCATTGAATGGATGAAGTATGGTCATTGCACCACCAATAAAGACTATGGCAATGTATCCAGTACTTACCACACTTGGGAGTATGGCATCATTGAAAGCAAAACTTCCTGCGATAGAGGCACTAAGACCCATCATTACCAGGCATCCTGCACCTGCGATCTCGATCATGGATTTCTCCATAATAGGGATGTTCATATTCAGGATCTTGTTCGATAATAAACCAATTACCAATCCGATCAAGGCTGCCACAATAAAAGATATTACAGGGCCGAGTATTGCGGGAATTGGCAATATACCTGTTTCAGGTAGAATCAATCCGAATATGGCTGCTACAACGCCCATACCCAGGGCCACCATACCAATGGAAGGTACACCTGTACCAAGACCATAACTACATACCCTGCGTACCGCATCTGCACCCCATACTACAGCGAATATGGAACCGATACCGCCCATAACAGAGAATATTGTGGTATTAAATGTCTGGTTCAACATTGTTAAGTATATTCCTGCAAGTCCGCCGATCACACCGATCGCGATGATCGTATTTGGGGGCAGACCACCACTTGCCGGTCCTCCTTCTACAGCTGACATTAACTAACACCTCCCATAATAGGTACGGCGATGAATGCACATAGAAGTGAAGCGACCAGGCATGCTATGATAGCCTTAGGTACTCTCTTGAACTTGGGGTCATGGAATCCTTCGATAGTGCCCCCGATATTATACGAGGCCAGCACCGAGTTCACATAGAACACACCAGTTGCAAATATTCCTGCAAGAGCAACTACGGCTGAATTTGATGGATCGTTTCCTATCTGCATCAACTGCACATAGATCAATGAACCGCCCATTCCTCCGAACAGAGCACCAATAGTACCGCTTACAAAACTGACAGTCGGGACGCCGTGGCCTTCAGTACCTTGTGAAACATAGATATCCTGTCTATCTCCTGTTATTGGGTCCTTATCGACCTTGGCAGATACCGGGGGAACACCCACACAGTATACATATACTAACTGCCCGATGAACATTGTCACCGTGATCATGATCATAGCACCCACGGCACCAGAGGCCAGCACAAGTATAAATTCTGATGTACCAAAAGTACCTGCCGTTGCAAGGAAATTATACATAAATCCTGCACTGATCAGCCCGGTAAGTCCCGCACCTGCTGCCAGCTGCACTGTACCTGTACCCACACCTGTTGCCTGGGCCATTGCAGCCGGTGCACCACCTACTGGAATAAAGTGGACACCTACGCCGATAAGCACTCCGCCCAGAGTTATAAGGGCAATAGAAATTGGATCAATTATCATGCTTCTGCGCCTCCTTCTTCATCCTTGAACGGTCCGTAAGCCTTCCTGGCCTGAACCTCAACCAGCCTGTTTGCAAGTATAAGTATGAAGACAATTATCAAGCCGGCAATTATTGCATTCATTCCACTAAATACTGTGGATCTCCAGTTATCAAAGAACACTGTAAAGCCAAGGGCGAGTCCGGTAACGGGTCCTCCGAATTTTGCGCAGGCCCACACATTATCTATACCATTCCTCAGACCTGATTCGGCTTTCCTCACAATGTTCCCTGAGTATGCTGCATTCAATCCACAGCCGAACGGCTGGTTCTGGAACTCTCGTTCTGCACCATAATGAACGTCACCTGTGGACGATCCTATAGCTCCTGCGGTTATTCCCCACAAGAATGCAAGTAGTGGTAACGGGAACGGGTGTCCTAATATTTGCCACATTATATAAGAAAAACTAACAATACAAAATACTGCAATAAACCCATGTGCAATTATAGAGGGCACATGACCGACAACCATGTCCATATAAACTGGTTGTTTGAATCGTTTCTGACTTGCTGTACGTCCCATATGAGCGGTCACTGAGTATAGGCCAAGCAATATTCCACCAGCAAGAGAGCCGATGGCAATTGCGAAAATCACTGACATATTCTGTGCCAGCAGGACACTGGCCACTGTAGCTCCGGTCGCACACCATAGCCCGTAAGCCGGTGGTTCCCCGGAGATTGCTTTGTTAAATATCCTATGTGGAAAATCCATTTGGGCGGCAAGCTGCACCTGTGAGTTAGGATTGCTCTGAGAACCGACGTCTGATTCCAAATCTTCAGCAGCACCGGCAATCGTTGCAAGAGCACCCATCAGCGCAACAATACCTAGACCCGTAATTGGATCAATCATTTATTTTCATCCTCCTGTACTTTTTATAATCATTACTGATGAAATCAAATTATATATAATAAATAACTTGATTACACTAACAGTCTTATCCAAAAACTAGCATTTTGACTAGCTTATATTGGATTACCAGAAACCCCATATAAATGTTTCTAAATTAATATGCAGTGAACTAGTTAAGGGTATAGGATAGCATTAATTTGACTAATTAGCATAGATAAACAAATGCGTTTATACTTTCCTATACGTTTAAAAAATAAAATGGATTATTAGCAGATGTCCTTGATATGAAATTGGAAAATATCACATGACCTCTGCCAGGTTAATAGGTCGGTTATGTGCCTGTTTCCCACCCGTCCATATATTCGAATTGATGGGGTTTTATCTTGTCAATACTTATCCCCATAGCCTCAAGTTTCAAACCTGCCACCTTCATGTCGATATGTTGTGGCACAGGATGAACCCCGGGCGTAAGCTTGTGAGTAGCTATATGTTCCACACACATGGCCTGGTTGGCAAAGCTCATATCCATTACCTCGGCAGGGTGCCCGTCCCCGGCTGCAAGATTTACCAGCCTGCCGTCTGCCAGCACATTGATGCGACGCCCGTTTATGTTGTATTCCATGATGTTGTTACGTGCTTTTTTTGTTGATGTTGCCATGGCCTTTAACTCATCAAGGTTGATCTCCACATTGAAATGACCGGCATTGGCAAGTATTGCCCCGTCTGTCATCACCTCGAAGTGTTCCCTGGTAAGTATATCCACATTACCGGTAGTGGTGACAAATATCTCACCAATGGCTGCTGCTTCGATCATTGGCATTACCCGGTAACCATCCATCCTGGCCTCCAGTGCACGTATCGGATCTATCTCGGTCACAATGACATTAGCTCCCAGACCTACTGCCCGCATTGCTGTTCCCCGACCACACCATCCATATCCTGCTATGACCACGTTCTTACCAGCGACCAGCAGGTTGGTGGTACGTATTATACCATCCCAGCTTGACTGGCCTGTACCATAGCGGTTATCGAACAGGAACTTGGTCAAGGCATCATTTACGGCTATCACCGGTATCTTCAGTGCCCCGTCCCGTTCCATGGACTTGAGCCTGTGCACACCGGTAGTGGTCTCTTCACATGCACCCAGGATATCTGGCATCATATCCTGTCTTTGTGTATGAAGTTTAAAGATCAAGTCCCCGCCGTCATCTATGGTAATGTCGGGCTTGTGATCAAGTACCGCATCAATAGCAGTATAATATTCGTCATTGGAACAGGCATGGATAGCATAGCACCTGATATTATTCCTGGTATCCAGGGCCTGTGCCACATCATCCTGTGTGCTTAAAGGGTTACAGCCGCAAATTGGCACTTGTGCTCCCCCGGCTGCCAGGGTTTCCACCAGCACCGCGGTCTTTGCCTCAACATGCAGCGCCATTCCCACAGTGTGGCCGGCAAGAGGCTGTCCTGTTATGAATTCTTCCCTGACATGGGCCAAAACCGGCATGTGGTTCCTTGCCCATTCAATCTTCATGTTACCTGATTCGATCATATCTTCTGTCATTCAATTAACTCCGTAAATAGAAATATCAATTAGCTTTGGCTTTATCAGCAAGTCTACTTGCCACAATGGAAGCTTGCTCTATTACCTTTTCCTGGTCTATTGACAGGACTATACCATCTTCCATCAACACCTGTCCGTTTACGATGGTGGTCTTCACATCCGGACCCCTTGCAGCATATATTAGATGCGATATTGGTTCATGGACCGGGGTTAAGCCTGGTGTGTGCATATCTACTAATATAATATCTGCTGCCATACCCTGCCTTAATATCCCGGCAGGAATGCCCAGTGCCTTTGCACCATTGGACGTACCCATCTTCAATACCTCTCCTGCCGGCATGGCAGTTGGGTCCATTGCATTTACCTTATGCAGCAGGGCTGCAGTCTTCATCTCTCCGAACATGTCCAGGCTGTTATTAGAGGCACATCCGTCCGTACCCAGTGCAACATTCACGCCCCTGCTTAACAGTTCAGGTACCGGAGCGATCCCTGATGCCAGCTTCATATTGCTTACAGGGCAGTGTATTGCATTGACATTCTTTTCTGCCATGATATCCATATCTCCTGCAGATAACCATATACAATGGGCAGCAAGCACATCAGGTCCCAGGAATCCGATCTCATCCAGCATGTTCACACTGCACATTCCATATTGTTCCTTCATCTGGTTCAGTTCGGCCTCGGTCTCCAGCATATGTATATGGATGCGGGCATTATTGTAAGCAGCCTGCTCCTTGACCTTTAACAGGAACTCCCGGCTGCATGTATTGGGTGCATGGGGCCCGTACATAGTAGTAATTCTACCATCGGCGGCATTGTTCCATTGTCTCACAAACCGTCCCCCTTCCTGTAATTCGGTCTCTGCCCTGGCTTCATCGAATAGTTCTATCATACCATAAGATAAGGATCCACGTATGCCTGATTCATCCACTGCCCTGGCCGCATGGTCCATGTGGAAATACATATCAGCAAAAGCTGTGGTACCTGAACGTATCATTTCCAGGCATGCCAGCATTGTTCCGGTATACACATCATTATCCGTAAGATGAGCCTCTACCGGCCAAATATGTTCTTCCAGCCACTGTTGCAGAGGCATATCATCTGCATAGCCCCTGAATAGTGTCATTGCAGCATGAGTGTGGGCATTTACCAGCCCTGGCATAACAGCACAGCCCTTTGCACTTATGACTTTGTCCGCTTTTTGCTCTTTACGGCCTACATAGGCTACCCTGTCATCCTCTATGAGGACATACCCTCCCTCAATCGGCGGGCCGTCCATAGTAATTACATAACCATCCTTGATGAGTATTCGAGACATGTAATCTGTGTTACTGTTTCAATATTCTATAAGGTTTGCCTTAGATGATTACAACATAAAAAAACACATATGCGCCGATCGGGATTCGAACCCGAGTTCATGGCTTGGCAAGCCACGGTGATAACCACTACACTATCGGCGCACAGTGGAATCAGAGGAATCCACATACGAGAATATAGTATATAGGTTTTTGGTTTGCAAAATCACACTATTTATATCTTCAACGCAGGACAATTGATTGCAACACAGAACAAACGATGCTGCAATGCAAGACAACTGATGCATTTGGCTGCATATCTTGAAATATATCCCCTCCTATTTACACCCTGATATGAGGCTTAACTCAATCCAGTTTTTTACCAGTGCATCCATGATGATGTCCATTATTTTCATCCCCAACCTGGCTGAGGAGATGGGTGCAACCTACATTCAGGTAGGCATTATAATGAGTGTGTACGGTGCATGCTTGTTCTTTTCAACCTACATTTTCAGTAAAGCGGCAGATGTATGGAACATTAAAAAACTACTGCTTTTTGGACTTGCATGCTCGGCCGTAGCTTATTTCCTGCAGATATTCGCATACGATCCATTGAGCCTTGCACTGCTGCGTGGATTGCTGGGTATATGCGTGGGTATGTATCCGGCAGCCTTTATCATGCATGTACACGGGCTTAAGCGCAGCATTGGGAAATTTAGCTCCTTTGGTGCCCTGGGCTGGGCGCTCGGGTTTTTCGGGGCAGGGTTGATAGGGGACCTTGACCTGATATTCCTTGTCAGTTCATTGATGGTGATATTATCCTTCATCATCGCAGTCCGTATGCCTGAAGTACAAGTGGATAAGATAAAAGTGAATTACTTTTCATTTTCCACAATTAAAAATAACTGGAGTATTTATCTTCCGTTCTTCATCAGGCATACAGGTGCAGTTGGATGCTGGACCATATTCCCGCTGTATATGGTCAGCCTGGGAGCAGATATGTTCTGGATAGGACTGCTATTTGCTATAAATCCAGTAGTCCAGTTCTTAATAATGCGGCGGTTGGACGGCTGGAACATGGAACTTGTAGTAAAGGCTGGATACCTGTTGTCTATACTGGCATTTATCACCCTGGTTCCTGCCACTATTTATTACCACATCATACCCAGTATGTTCCTGGTGGCCATATCCTGGTCATTCCTGTTTGTGGGTTCCACTGAACTGCTCCTCATGCGCAATAAGGATAAGGCGACATCGGCTGGATATATTAATTCGGTGATTGCCCTGTCCATGATAACAGGGCCTTTGCTTGGGGGCACCCTCTCAGGCATGTTCGGGTTCACTGCAGTGTTCTTTGTCGCTGTAGGACTAAGCTTTGTTAGCCTGATGATATCCTTTACCAGTCTAACTCACCGACCTGTTCATGATTGAAAAGAGAATGAGACATATTATCATGCAGTATAGGATTTGTATTTGATTAGCTCATGCACCATTTTTGTCAGAGTAGTTGCTCCGGTTCTTCTAAATCATTTTTGCCCTGTAACCTCCAGTCAGCTAATAAAGATGCAATATGCTGATAATTCTTAACCTCATTCTCTTAAAGGGAAAAAACCTATGATCCTTCCTAGAATAACATGTTCTTACATCGCTTACCCACAAAGATTATTTACCGGATCCATTCCCGGATATGGCAGAATTGTGTACCAGCACACATCATGGGAAATACGTCTACCGTAAACGTGGTATCCTGTATGATATCCCATATCGTAAACTCATACGTGGGGTATTTGTCATTCAGGATAAGGATAAAGAGCAGATTGAGTTATTTATCTAAAGACCTCCTTTATATCTTTCCCATAACATTAAATACAAAGTAATTATAAACTGTTAACATAACTAACCAAATTGAAATCGTAATATTTGCTGATATAGTAAAGGGTTTAGGAAATAATTCAATAAATGGAAGTGGTCCTATAATGAAAGATTCCAGGGGAAGACAAATCTTAATTGGTGATCGCGTAAAAGTTCTCTGGAACTTTGATAATAAGGTTCATGTGGGAGACATTATCAAAATTGGTCAGAAACATGTAGAAGTAGACATCACACTGCGTAGAATATCCATATATGACCACACAAAAATAACCAAACTTCGCTAAACCAAAAAAAACCACTGATAATTGTTCTCGCGATTCCTAATAATATATATATATATAGAAAATTATACATTCTTATATAAGTTTCTCAATTTCATACAACTTATATTGTGATCAAGAACTATAATGCAGTTCCATGTTTTTTTATTCACTCAGTAGTCCATCTGTGACAAATGGTTGTTTTGGTGTTATTTATCAAAGTATTTATCAGGTTTGTTACCAATATCAACTATTATACATGTCTGAGAAATTCTTTAATGTAATCACAAATATGCTAAAGGAGCGCCAGCTTTCCATAAGTAGCATATCCAGGGAACTGAAATCAGAAGGATATGATCAGCACAGGTTGATCATTACAGGATACCTCAGGGCGTTATATGACACTGGTTACCTTGTAGAACAAGAAATTCCCCCTTCAAAGGTATATTCATATAATCACAGGGGGCAGGAAACAGACATCTACCGGATACTGGAGAATAGTTTAAAGGATGTGGATCCAGGTTACAGGTACCCGGTTGCAGTATATATATTAACAAGCCTGTTGAACCGGCCGTGTTTCAGGTATGAACTAAGCCTTGTCGGGATTACGCCAAAAACCAGCTCTTATGTAAGGGAATCCAGGAATGAGAGGCTCAAGGAGTTCAGGGAGGACATAAGCAGGTTTGATGTCCCTGAAGGTGACAAAGCATATGAGATGAACGGACATGATGCAGGTGTGATCTTGCACAGCTCTGATGTCATCAACGGCATTATGAAAAACCTGCTGGACCTGACAGGACTCAAATCCAGGTACCATTCCACCCGGATAACAGAGTTTATGGAACACTAAGATCGCCAGGTGGATGATTATTGGGAAGGTCTCACCAACGTTCTATAGAATATACATCAAAATATGGTATCAATTTCAAAAAGCATGGCAAAATGCAAAATTAATATATACACATATTTCACAGATTACACTGATTTTCACAACAACTATTAATCTGTGTGATCAGTGTAATCTGTGTCTCAAAATTCCAAGCAATATGATCAATACTTCTGCAATAATACTGGCTGGCGGCCGGGGTAAGCGGCTCGGATATAAGGAAAAAGCCCTGATACCCATAAATGGTAAACCGATCATAGAGCATACCATCGAAGTCCTTGAAGGAGTGGTGGATGAGATAATTGTGTCAGTAAGGGATGACAGGCAAAAGCAACTCCTTGAAGAATATGCCAGAGGTCTAATAATCGTAGTGGATAAATATGTTGATGTGGGGCCCCTTGCCGGCATCCTTGAAGGACTGAAGGCCACTGGCGGTGAATACGTTTTTGTTGTCGCCTGTGATATGCCTCTCCTCAACATCGGGGTGGTGGAATTCTTGTTCAAACGCGCTCAGGGACATGATGGGGCATTGCCTGTAAGAGGTGATGGAATATTTGAACCCCTGCATGCGGTATATCATACCGGACCTATGCTGGCCAGGACCGAAAAGTCTATCGAACAGGGTGAAAGGTTCATTCTGGCGCCGATCTTTGATCTGGAAGATATGGTGCTTATAGAAATGGATGAGATCAGGGAGCTGGACCCGGAACTCAAGACATTTTTAAACGTAAATACGCTTGAGGATATTGAAAAATATACTATTTGAGGGAAGACCTGCTAAACTTTGCATCCGCACTCCTTTTCCCTGAGAATCCTTATCTGCTCTTCACAAGTAACTACAAAAATGCTCTGTACACCCTCGCCGGTTGCAAGTACCGGATCAAGTGGAGTATGATGATTGTAACCTCTTGCCTTCATCTCCCTGACAAGTTCCTCATGCCTCAGATACAGGGCTTTTAGCCTCCCCCTCCATCTTGTGATCTCAGGATGGTTGGCATATGCTTTCTTGCCATTGGTGATGATAGACCACACAGCATGGAGTTCCCTGTGCTCACCAAGCAAGTGGTTCCGGCAAAATCTGTCAGGTGGGATGTCCCAGATTCTCATGATCAACACGTCCATCAAATTTCTTGATAAAGAACATATGTTATTATGTTATTATTTGAAATGTTTTAACAAACCTTATACCCATCAAATCATATATACATCCATCCCACAAGGAGGTTCTGTAAATTAAAGAAGAGATCTGGATTGAAAAATATCGTCCACACACCCTGGAAGATGTGGTTGGACAGGACGAAATAGTAAAACGCCTCCAGTCATACGTGAAATCCCGCAATCTGCCACACCTGCTGTTCTCCGGCCCACCCGGCGTTGGCAAAACGGCTTCAGCCATCGCTGTTGCCAAGGAGCTGTTCGGCGACACGTGGACAAATAACTTTACCGAACTAAACGCCAGTGATGAGCGCGGTATCGATGTAGTACGTAACAAGATCAAGAACTTTGCCCGCACATCCCCACTGGGCGAAGCAGATTTCAAGATCATTTTCCTTGATGAGGCCGATGCACTTACCTCTGACGCCCAGAGCGCACTAAGGCGCACCATGGAGAAATACACCAGCAACTGTCGGTTCATTCTCTCGTGCAATTACTCATCAAAGATCATAGACCCAATCCAGTCCAGGTGTGCAGTATACAGGTTCGGGCCAATTTCACTTGAAGCCATACAGCAGCGTATAGCCCATATTGCAGGGATAGAGGGGCTTGAGGTCAACGACGAGGGCATGGAAGCTATAAAATACGTATCCATGGGTGATATGAGAAAGGCTATTAACGCACTACAGGCAGCCGGATTGCTGGATAAGAAGATAGATATGGAAGCAATCTACCAGATCACTGCCACTGCCAGACCAGAGGAGATCGGCAGCCTCATAGATCTGGCACTGAGCGGGGACTTTATCGGCGCAAGGGCCAAGCTGGACACTTTACTTATCAACCAGGGCTTATCTGGTGAGGATATTATTGTCCAGATACACAGGACCATGTTCGACAAGAGCATCCCTGATATCCTGAAAGTGAAATTGATGGATCGTATCGGCGAGATAGATTTCAGGCTGACAGAAGGTGCCAATGAACGGATACAGTTAGAGGCACTGCTTGCTTATTTTGTCCTGGCCGGGAAAGGAAATGACAGTTAGCGCCACTATTGCTGCTCTTATTTCCTGGATTCCGGACTGGGCAGCCACTATTATTATTTCCATGCTTCCGGTGGCAGAACTCAGGGGTGCCATACCACTTGCACTTGCCCCGGCCGAGGTTGGCGGTTACGGTATGGCTGTCCCTGAAGCGTACTTCCTGGCCGTGATCGGTAATATGATACCTGTTATCCCGCTTTTATTATTCCTTGGGCCTGTATCGGATTTCCTGCGACGCTGGAAAATTTGGGATATATTTTTCAACTGGTTGTTCACCCGCACTCACCACAAGCACAATGCAAGGTTCGAGAAATATGGTACGCTGGCACTTACGTTATTCGTGGCAGTGCCGCTGCCTGTCACCGGAGCCTGGACGGGATGCGCTGCTGCATTCGTGTTCGGTATTGAATTCAGGCATGCCCTGCTTGCGATATTCACGGGCGTACTGATAGCCGGGATTGTGGTGACTGCACTCACTCTGGCAGGGATCGGGATATTTGAATTGTTCTGAGGTATTAGTAATAAATTTGAAGTGGGTGTATAAAATAGTGGGTGTAAAAATACATGGATGTAGAAATACATACTATTGACATAAATTGAACAAGGGGTTTCAATGATCAACTCAGACTGGGAAGGACCGTGGGTCACGGCAGACCATGCTTTTGACATTATGCACTAGGGGATTGAAGGAGGAGATCAACTTTTTACGAATATCAGTGCTTATGACGATTACCTGGCATACGTTGTTAATAAGAAGGATTATGAGCCCGGAAACACACTTGCATTGATTGCACCGTTTTTGATAGCCTTTGGCCTGGATAATGATTTCCTTGTGAAAAAGGCAAAGGATAATGCAAATTTCATTGCCGGTTCCATCAAGGCAATAGAGCTGCTAAGACGCAGCTATACAGTAAATATCATCAGTACCAGTTACCACCAGTATGTACATTATACAGTCTATCAGGCAGATGGATAGCTTTTTTTGGGATATACTCCCTTTCACTGGTTTTTGTAGTGTGCTGGAAGAGATAAAACCAATAGGTTGCACCCGTAAATATGAGGCAGTGATAAGTTCTCTTGATAAGGAAGGGCTGGATATGAAGCAATCAGCCACCATAGGCGACAGCATCACTGACTGGAAAATGCTGGATCTTACCAGGGATACCGGAGGACTGGCTTTATCATTCAACGGCAATGAGTATGCAGTATCCAACTGTAATGTTGCTGTGATGTCAGGAAACTGCATGGTTACGGCACTGCTGGTGGAGGTGTTCGAACGGGACGGGCTCGGGGCGGTTGAAGCACTGGTTTCTGATTGGGGCTGGCCTTCTATTAAGGAACTTTACCAGCAGGGGAAGGTTGATATTGCTATCTACAATGCATTCAGGCATGCATTTACAGGTTCGGATTTTCCTCACGTGGTTTGGGTAACCAAAGATAATCTGGATGAGACTGTTGAGATCAGTAAACGCTACCGCAGGTCGGTCAGGGGTACACAGATCGGGGTGTTGGGGTAAGTTTTGGAGTCAAGCCAGATAAACAATGTTCTATTATTCGGTAGGATTTATTCCGATCATAATCGCCAAGATTGTTTGCATTATTACTAATATATTAGCAATAATGGTGCCTTTTGGATATGTCTGGATTCTATTCATTCCATTGTGGCTGTTTTTGCTTGCGTTTTAAAACCCTGATTTTAGGTATCATAAATGTATTACCAATTATTAGAATTACGATACTTAGGATTATGAGTCTGTTTTTTAATGTGTATGATAATGTGTAGGAAAATATATGCTTTCCTGCATGTTTAGAAAATGCGAACGAAGTGAGCATTTTCTTGATTCCTTAAACCACATCATTCAAGCATTATAATAGTCCATCCTCCGCGAAACTTATTAACCTCATCGCAACCAATCCTACATCAATGACACAGCCCTATATTCCCCCTGACCTCAAACCCATCATCGATTTTCACGGCCACTTCTGTCCGGGCCTGGTACTTGGCTACCGCGCTGCAAAGGCAGGTATGGAGCGAATTCATGCCATGCGCTCAGAGGATGAAGAATTAATAGCAATTGTGGAGAACAATTCCTGCGCAGTGGATGCCATACAGTACATGACCGGCTGCACCTTTGGTAAGGGCAACTTCTTTTTCAGGGATTACGGCAAGCATGTATATACCCTCGCACTCCGCCCCCTTGGCCGTGGTGTACGGGTAAGCCTGAAGGGCACTATGTTCGAAAAAGAGGACCGTGATGAGCGGATTGCGCAGATATTGAGTATAGATGAAAATGAGTTGTTCGACATACGGGACGTTACAATTGAACTGCCATCGCATGCCCGGATACATGAATCAGTGCCATGTTCCAGGTGCGGGGAGCCGGTGATGGAGACAAGGATCAAGGAAAAGGATGGAAAAGGTTACTGTATTCCATGTTTTAATGAAAAGTCCTGACTGGTCCTAAAAAATTGAAATGGTTTATTTGGAAGATATTAAGTTGAAATCAGTAGCATAAGGTTGATAATGCAGGAAAAATAAGCGAACAAGCCGCCGGTGGGAATTGAACCCACGACCTACTGATTACGAATCAGTCGCTCTGCCAGGCTAAGCCACGACGGCAAAAAGTTACTGGGCGATTTACGCTAATATCTATTGTATCCATTATCTACTTATCGTTCTTTCGGATACGCTTTACTTCCACCTCACCTATGGAATGCACATAACAGGCTTTTAGTCCCAGACGAGAAAAATCCTCATCCGTGAACATCTCCTTCAACTGCGTAGAATCCAGCCTATCCTCCTTTTTGAGTTGATTATTAATAGTGCCGAGATAGAATCTCTCCTTTGACCTGGCAATCTTAGCAAGGATATTTAAAAGCCTGGTCTTTTTAATTTTACCAGTTTGTAAAATGGGTTCTTGTACCTCATTGTTGTCAGTTTCAACATTCAATAACCCCTTTGTTTCCAGTGGAACCTCAGCACGCTTATGATGCTTCACCCAATCAGCGATAAGTTGCGCACTTTCCCTGCCAGAACATACTTTCATTTCCCTGTCCATCCAATCAGGCAGATACTCCCGCACCCCCATCCCTCCCTTGCTCGCAAACCTAAAATCACATAGCACCAGCACTCCATCTTCATCTGCTGCACGATGTACCCGTCCTAGTGCCTGCAGTGCCCTGTTCATTGCAGGCAGGGTATAAGCTATGAACATCCCCTGTTTATTCCCGTACTTGCTCTTGTAATATTCATTCACAGTCTTCTGTATCTCAGTATATGCAGTCAACGGCAGTCCGACCACCATAGCACCTTTTAAAGCCTCGCCCCGGTAGTCAATACCCTCACTCATCTTGCCGCCTGCCACTGCAAGCAGTACCCCTGGTTTTGTGGCACTCTTAAGCCCGGCCTGGAAGAATCTGGCCAGCACTGATGACACCTCTTTCGAGTCCCTGGGTTCAAGATATATCTGTTTGCCTGCTGCCTTTGCAACCGTGGTGCAAATATCCATGTACTGGTTCAGCAGATTATATGAAGTAAAGTAGACCACAACATTTCCGGGTACACCAGCAATAAACGATTCCAGATGCTGCTGTATCTCAGTCACATTATCCCGATCATCCCTTAGTGAACTTTGTGTGGTGGCCCTGCTTGCTGTCAGTACCAACCTGTTCTCAGGAGGGAACTGGTTTGGGAGTGTTATTATGGTTGCTCTGCCGTTTTTAGCAAAATAGTACAGCTCATATGCTTCAGGCGGCGAGAATGTACCAGATATCATTATAGTGGCATGGTGCTGGCCTACCACGCTCTCTATTTGCAGGCTGGGGTCAAGGTTGCGTATCTCCAGTGTAGTGGACGTGTAGGTATTACCCCCCACCTGGCGTTTATCAGTATATTTCAGTGGTACGTAAGCCTCATCGTTCTTTGCAAAGTTCAGCATGAACAGGAAGTCACCTACCTTTTGAAGGTGCATCTCTGAAGATTCTGATCCGCTTTCCTTCTGCCTGGCTATCACATCACCCAGGTTCATTAGTTCAGCCACCATCCTATCATCCTCCCGCACCAGGCTTTCACCAAACACAAAATCCGAGAACATGTGCGGGTCGAACCACTCCTCTGATGATGTGCCTTTCTCGTTCATCTTTTCCATGAACTTCATTATCCTGGGCAGTATCTGCTCTGCCACAGCCAGGCTCTTGTTCAGGCCAGCCTTCCTTGCCTTCATCCTGGAAGATTCCACTTCTTTTATGGCTTTTTTAACAGAGAACTGGGACAGGACATCGCTGTTCACAGCCCGCACAGTATCCCCCAGGTTATGGGCCTCATCTATAAGCAGGATGGTCTTTTCAGGATCCAGTCCCAGCCAGTTGTACATGGCATCCCTGTAGGTATCATCAAACACATGGTTGTAGTTCAGGATAACCACATCAGCATCTTCTGCTGATAATGCCATAGCTTCATAGGGACACATATCACCACAATGTTCGTCCAGTTCGTCCAGGTAAATAATATTGTCCCCGATGGCCCGGCCAACTTCCTGGGCTTTCCTGGAACTGCGAAACTTAATTTCCCCATCAAGGAGATAAGCTTCTTTGGACAGCAAATAATATGGACAGCAGGAACGCTCTCCCTCCCTCTCATCCATTATCAATTCAAGCAGCGATTCATCCTTTGAAGGGTCATAGACCGTATCCTGTGACCTTCCAGCCAGATACATATATTCCCGCATCTTTGATTCCAGCAGTTGCCTGGTCATGATCTTTAGCAGATCACATCCCATGTAGACGCTGTCCATCTCATCCCTCAACTGGCAGGTCTTTGCCTTGCCGACCAGGTATGCAACCCTTGGACGCTTGTTGGTGTTCTGCCTTATCTTCTTAATCTCGTCAAGATAGATGGAAACCTGGCTTACAGTGCGCAGTACAACCACAATTTGTTGATCATTCCTGGCAGCAAGCAGAGCCGACAAAATACTGGTCTTCCCACTGCCGGTGGGTGCATCCACCATAAATACGCTGTGCCCGCCGGTGCGTACTATTTCTGCCGCTGCCTCCAGCATTTCACGCTGGTGGGACCTGTATCCAGGATAAGGGAACCAGCGGTCAATATCCGGGTCCAAAACTTAACACATCCCTACAAAATTTTTGAGCATCTTCAACCCCAAGTCCCCGCTCTTTTCAGGGTGGAACTGGGTCCCCATCACGTTGCCTTCCTTATTGACGACAGCAGCGGCAAATTCTATGCCGTATTCGGATGATGCCAGTACGTATTCCGGAGCACAGTCTGCATAGTAGGAGTGGACAAAATATGCATAAGTATTGGGCGGTATGTCCCTGAACAACTGGTGGTCACTTTTAATGTCAAGGGAGTTCCAGCCCATGTGGGGTATCTTGCCCACCGATTTTGGAAAGCGGACGACTTTACCGGGAACGAGGTTCAGTCCGTCGGTCTGGCCTCCCTCTTCGGACCGGGTGAGCAGCATCTGCATCCCGAGGCATATCCCAAGCAGGGGTTTTCCAGTTCCTGCTACCTCTATCAGGTCGTCCTTGAGCGCGGCCAGGTTGTGCATGGCGTCCTGGAATGCACCCACTCCGGGCAGCACCACGCCGTCTACCCTGTGCATGGCGGCCGGGTCTGAAGATATGGTAACGGCTGCCCCGGCATGTTCAAGACCGCGGGTGACACTGCGAAGGTTGCCTAAGCCGTAGTCGATGATCACGATGTCTGTCATGTGGTACCTGAAGGATTTGAGTATAAATAAATGTGAGGATTGGGCAGTCACGACAGCTTATATCCATAGAAGATAATCGTATCGTGTGTGCTTAACTACTGTTGTGCGACCTGGCAACAATAAAGATCAAACACTTGGGTGTGGCAACTACTAGTGTCGAGTCAA
>Ga0255419_10008_pt1:0-10000 | contig 35449 bp, 28 predicted proteins | sample ANMaggSeSYBR02J3_FD_182658 | JGI IMG/M metagenome (GOLD analysis project Ga0255419, IMG submission 182658) | Sediment cell enrichment communities from methane seep in Santa Monica Basin, California, United Staets - ANME aggregate JGI... | ecosystem: Environmental > Aquatic > Marine > Cold...
GCAAGGCAGATGGTGTCATTCCAAAAAACGAAGAAAAAGAACCAAATTTAAAGAAAATACAATTGAAATATTTCAATGGAAGAAAGAGAAGAAAATATCAGTGGCAGGATTCTATACCGATGAAAATGGCAGGGAAGTAGTCCGATGGTGACAGAATTGACTATCTGGCTGATCGTATCACCTCAGACATGGATCAACGCAATATACAATACATTGCCGTGATTCATTGGTGCGGCGCAAACCACTCACGGGCAGACGCGGGATTGTGGGGTCACGGAACGGATGCGTATTTATGACTTTGAAAGGATATACAACTATGGTAGATATGGATGAAATAATAGAGGCTGGTAAGTGGGCTGAATTGGCAAGACATTTATTGAAAACCAGATTCAAAAACAAAAGTATTGAGGAGTTGCGGGAACTTGAAGAAAAAGAAGTGGAAAAATTATGTGCTCCATAATCTGTCCTTATATGCGAATTAAACCTGAATCAATCATACTTTCAAAACCTGTAATATTTTTTACACTGCTATTCTGGTTTTTGCTGTGCTTTCAAATTCAAAATCTCCATGCTGAAAACATAGGTAGTGTGGTAAATCTTATTGGCGATCATGACGCTGTTCTTGTCGCGGATCACCAGGGCAGAATTATAGTTTCCAAAAATGCCGACAAAAAACTCATTCCTGCTTCAACTCTGAAAATACTTACCTCTCTCGTGGCAATACATTATCTGGGACAGGATTACAGATTTACTACTGAATTCTACCTGGATAACGATTCAAATCTTAAAATAAAAGGATATGGAGATCCGCTGCTGACATCTGAAATTCTTGAGGAAATATCCAAAGCACTTGGCTCAAGGCTTGATGCAGAGCATGAAAAGATTAAAGATATTGTTTTAGATGATTCATATTTCAAGCAACCCATTATAATTTCTGGAATCAGCCCATCATCACAGCCCTATGATGCACCAAATGGGGCGCTTTGCGCCAACTTCAATACTGTTTACTTTAAGCGCCTTGAAAACGGTAAATATGTCAGTGCGGAAGAACAGACGCCCCTGCTGCCGTTTGCATTAAGAAAAATTAAAAAATCAAAACTAAGCATGGAAAGAATAGTGCTCTCCCATAAAGAAAGTGAAAACACACTTTACTTTGGGCATCTCTTTAAATACTTCCTTGAAAAACAAGGCATTAAATCTAATGGCAGTGTAAGGCTTGGAAGAGTTAATAAAGAAAATGACAGACTGGTATTTAAGTATGTATCTGGTTTTTCAATAAAGGAAATCATATCAAAACTTCTAGAATACTCAAATAATTTCATGGCCAATCAATTACTTATCGCTGCTGGTGCAAAATTATACGGCTCTCCTGGAACTCTTGACAAGGGAGTTCTTGCTGCAAAAAATTATGCTGAAAAAATACTTAATTTAAAAAATTTATGTATTGTTGAGGGATCTGGAATATCAAGAAAAAACAGAATTTCTGCAAAAAGCTTGTACAAGACTGTCAAAGCATTCATTTCCTATCATAATTTAATGCAGAAAAAAGAAAGAGAGTTTTACAAGACTGGAACTCTTAAAGATATAAATACAAGGGCTGGCTATATTAAAAGCAATAAGGGAGAACTTTATAGTTTTGTCGTAATGATAAATACACCTGGCAAAACAACAGAAGTAATAATGGGTATGTTGCTGAAGATTTTATGACTCAACAAGAACATATGTCCAATTATCAAATTTGAACCGTTTCATGACACCCAAAGTGTCAGAACCATGAAGCCAGCCAATGGATTGACCGGCAACATGGCAAATTATTACCTGTTCCCTATTTTATGGCTACTTTTACATTTCTCCGTTCCCCACTCGTTGTTTTCTCTCCATTCGCTTGGCGCTGCGTCCCTTGCGCCGCTCATTCCGTTCAAACAACTCGTTTTGCACATAGGGGGACGGCTGCGGGACGTGACGGCTTGCGGGACGGGCCTTGATATGTTGATTACTTATTTTTCAATAGTTTTAATTTGTTTTCTTTTGCAATTTTTTCACCGCGGGTTGCGGATTGGCTTGCTGTAGGTTGAGATATTTTTAAGCGTTTTGATTGATTGTTAAGGGGTATGTTGGACTTTTTATGACGCCATCAAATATAGTCGGGAAAACGGCAGGTGGTAGAAATAATAGAAGTGGAGGACCGGTTATTCGATAATTCTGATTGAATTATCTTTTACAATATTCATGAGTTTCTTATCAAGCGTGATCAAATACCCGTTATTTCGCCGCGCAAGAACAAGGTAGAACATATCGTAGACCGGTTTCCCGACAAGGCATCCCAATGAAAAGGATTCTCTGTATAAAGCCAGGTCGTTGCTGTATTCATCAGGCAGAGCTATTGCATACTCTACAGCCTTTTCACATTGTTCCAAAGACATATCGCCGAATTTATAATATTTCCAAAAAAAATTTGTTACTTCAGCGATAAATAGCCCTGGGGCCATAATCCAGTCTGCATTTTCAATATACCTGTGCAGAGCTATTCCTTTTTGTCTTTGAAGAATAATTTCAACCGCTGCGCTTGCGTCAAGTATAATAATCATCGCTGTCTGTCTTTCCGTATAAGATCAACAGGGCTGGCAACATCCTGGCTGTTCAGAACGACCGGATCATCCATAATACTTTTAAGTAAAGAGGCGCGACGTTTTTTAGGATTTTCTTCCATATCAAGGCCTTTTGCAAGGGCAACAATCGCCTGCTGGGAAAAACTGCGATGTTCTTTTTGAGCTTTAGATTGCAATTTATGATAAATTTGTGCCGGCAATTCTCTTACTTGAAGTGAAGGCATTTTTAGTCTCCTTTTTTTGATTATAGCTTAATGCAATTTTCATCAATATGCAAACATAATGTATTATATTTTTATTCAAATTGCATGAACATTGATTAACCCCATAAGTTCTATAAAGATATTTCGTCAGCTACGAGGATTACCAGTGTTCCTAGTATAAGTTCGGGCCATGAAAGACCATGAGCGTTTGTTCTGTTTTTATTTTTCATCATTTGTTTGAAAGCCTGCTTTATTTTTGATAATAGTTCACCGCAGAAACACAGAGACAATCGTTTTTCCCTTTGCAGTTGAGAGGAAGGCAAAGGGGTATGGGAAATTATTACTGCACAGAAAAATAAAAATCAATGTGACACCGGAAAACCTGAAAAAGAAACTTGACATCCGGTTTTAAAAAGATAGCCTAATAACCTCATAAATTGAACTTTTTGAGAAGTTACCAAATAACGTACAGAGGAAAGAGAGATGAATTTTCAAGAGGTTATATTATCATTACAAAAGTTTTGGGCACGCAAGGGATGTGTGCTGGTTCAACCATATGATATTGAGGTTGGTGCTGGAACATTTCATCCGGCAACTTTATTAAAGGTGCTTGGCCCTGAACCCTGGAATGTGGCTTATGTTCAGCCTTCAAGGCGTCCCACAGATGGTCGTTATGGTGAAAATCCAAACAGACTGCAACATTACTATCAGTTTCAGGTAATACTCAAACCTTCTCCCATAGATGTTCAGAAGCAGTACTTGCAGAGTCTGAAGGCACTTGGAATAAACAGCCTTGAGCATGATATCAGATTCGTTGAGGATGACTGGGAGTCGCCCACATTAGGGGCCTCCGGTCTTGGCTGGGAAGTCTGGCTGGATGGCATGGAAATTACTCAATTTACATATTTTCAGATGGCAGGCAGTATAGAACTGCATCCTGTATCCGTGGAAATTACTTATGGTCTTGAACGAATCTCCATGTACTTGCAGGGTGTGGATAACGTCTATGATTTGCAATGGAATAACAATATAACTTATGGAGATGTTTATCACCAGCAGGAGATCGAGCAGTCAATATATAATTTTGAGCTGGCGGATGTTGATATGCTGCTCGATCTTTTCAATAAATACGAGGCCGAAGGCATGAGTATTATTAAGGAAAAGCTCGTTATTCCTGCCTACGAATATTGCTTAAAGTGTTCACATACCTTTAATATACTCGACGCTCGCGGAGCAATAAGCGTTACAGAAAGAACCGGTTATATTGCACGTATTAGAAATCTTGCAAGAGCTTGTGCAGAACAATATCTGGCACAAAGAGAAGCCAAAGGGTTTCCTAACCTTAACATGAAATAACGTAATAGTTTAGTTTTTTGAAAATATATCCGCTTCAGGTGTCTATCTTGTTTCAAAAAGCTAAACTACTATAAAATTGAGATCTTTGGAAATTGAGCGTTTTTCAAAGGTCTCGAAATTAGAGGCAGATATGGACAGTCTATTACTTGAAATAGGTACTGAAGAAATTCCGGCAGGTTATATAGAGCCGGCATTGAATGCATTGTCAGCCATGCTTTTAAAGAAGTTGGCGGATGGACGGATAGAACATGGAACTGCTGAGACTTTTGGAACACCAAGAAGACTTGTTCTTGAGGTAAAAAATGTTTCAGGCAGGCAGAGACCCCTTACAACTGAGGTGACAGGGCCTCCAGCAAATATAGGATTTGATGAACAGGGTAATCCCACCATAGCGGCAGAAAAATTTGCTGAAAAGGTCGGTGTTTCAGTTAAAAATATAATAATCAAGGAGACGAAAAAGGGTGCTTATTTATGCGCAAAAAAAGTAGAATCTGGTTTGAACACCGGACTTCTTCTGAAAAGCATACTCCCTGATCTGATTACGGCTATCCCTTTCCCCAAAACTATGAGATGGGCGGATCTGTCTGTTGAATTTGCAAGACCGGTTCATACCATACTTGCTCTTTTGGGGAATAAAATAATTCCTTTTATAGTGGGGAATATTAAAAGCAGCAGATACACATCAGGTCACAGTTTTATGCAACCCAGCAGAATAAAGATTTCTAATCCGGATGAATACCTAAAAGCGCTGGATTCAGCTTATGTAATGGTGGATTCAAAAAAACGAAGGGAAATTATTGAAAGCGAGACAGCAAAAGTTGCAAAGAGTCTGAATGGCAGGGTGCTGCAGGATGATGAACTCGTGGATATTGTAACCAACCTTGTTGAATACCCGGCAATCGTTGCAGGAAAGTTTGATACAAAATTTCTTGAGCTTCCTGACGAGGTTCTGATTACTGCTATGCGTGAGCATCAGAAATATTTTAGTGTGGTTGATAAAAAAGGCAAGCTCATGTCCTGTTTTATTAGTGTTAATAATACGCGTGCAAAGGATATGTCGCTTGTTGCAAAAGGGCATGAAAGAGTGCTCAGAGCCCGGCTGGAAGATGCCAGGTTCTTTTACAAAAGTGATTCAAAATCTTCTTTTGAAGACTGGATAGAAAAACTGAAAAGAGTTCTTTTTCAGGCCAGCCTGGGATCAATGTATGAAAAGGCAATACGAGTCAAAAAAATAGCCGAATATCTGGCAGATGAAATTTCGCATGATTCTGATTTAAAACAATATCTGCCTGATCTTAAAGAAAATGTTGGAAAAGCTGCTTTGATGTGCAAGGCCGATCTTGTGAGTCAGGTAGTGGTTGAATTCCCAAAACTTCAGGGTGTTATGGGAAGAATTTATGCCCTGAATGCCGGAGAACCTGATGATGTTGCATATGCAATTGAGGAGCATTACCGACCCAGCTATTCCGGCGGACCGCTTCCGGAAACGCTTACAGGTTCCATTCTCAGCATTGCCGACAAAATTGATTCCATATGCGGATGTTTTGTTGCCGGACTCATTCCAACAGGGGCTTCTGATCCTTATGCGCTTCGAAGGCAGGGCATTGGTATTATTCAGATCATGCTTAACAAAGATTTTTCTTTTTCCATAGTTGAGATGATAGAAAAGAGCATGAAACTTTTTGACCAAAAAAGCGATCAGGAGTTTAAGAAAAATGTTGAAAATGTTTACTCTTTTCTGAAAAATCGTATTGCCCATCTTCTCTCCGAAGAGGGATTTTCAAAAGATATTATATCAGCAGTGATAAGTGTCTCAGCAGACCATGTGCCGAATATATGGAACAGAACCGAGGCGTTAGAAAAGCTTAAGACCAAGCCGGACTTTGAGCCATTGTCTATTACTTTCAAGCGCGTGGTTAATATAATAAAAAAAGCCGAACTCCCCAAAAGCAAAGACGTTGATGAAAATCTGTTTCTGGATAAATGCGAGACAGCTCTTTATGAAGCCTGCAAGAGGGTCAATAAAAAGGTGTCAGATAATCTTGATAAAGGACTTTTTGACCAGGCGCTTTATGATATAGCTTCTCTACGCAATGTCGTGGATGATTTTTTTGATGGGGTCATGGTTATGGCAGATGATATGGATCTTCGGGAAAACAGGCTTGCCCTGCTTATCAATATAGCATACATGTTCGGTATGTTTGCTGATTTTGCAAAAATTTCCACGTCGACGCATAGTTAATCAGTACTTTTTCTTGGGAATGGGTACAGATAATAGCCATGTCCCCCATCAGCGTATGGGCATCGATCATGGAATCACCCTGAACAAGCGCTGGCATATCAATTTAGGTTGAATTTTTTTAAAGAGCTGACGTGTTACGATATTTCTTATTATTATGAAATCTAAGCAAACAAACACATGTAAAGATGTAATACTTGTTTCTATGCCTTGGTCGCTTTTCAGCCGCCCATCCATTCAGATAGGCGCTCTGAAAGCATATTTAAAATTACAGTTCCCCTATCTCAATATAGCGGCTCATCACTTTTATTTAAAGATGGCTGAGACTATAGGCTATAAACTATATCATTCTATTTCAGAAAGTACCTGGCTTGCTGAAACTATTTATGCTGCAATGTTATCCCCTGAAAAACTTAAAACTATTGAAAAGATCTTTTATAGGGAAGCTGGAGTTAAGCCTCTGTTTCGCAAATCAAGTTTTAAAGAACTTGTTTCAAAGGTAAGAGAGGTTACCGATGTTTTTATTGAAAGCATAAACTGGAATAAATTTTGTCTTGCAGGTTTTTCTGTATGTCAGTGCCAGCTAACTTCCTCGCTTTATATCATTAAGCAACTAAAAATAAAATATCCTGACCTTAAAATTGTATTAGGAGGTTCAACATTTGCCGGCGCATCAAAAGAAGTGTTTAAGTTAATCCCGGAGATAGATTTCGTAGTCAAGGGCGAAGGTGAATTACCTTTAAGCCAATTAGTACATCACCTCGGCATTTCTAATAAAACAAATAAAATCCCTTCCATTAAAGGTGTAATCTCAAGAGAATCCATAGAAAATGATAATTCAGATATATTCTATCAAATGGAAACACTGGATAGTCTCCCAATGCCGGACTATGACGATTATTTTAACCTGCTTCAAACATTTGGTTCAAAAAAAACTTTTTTCCCCACTATTTTATCTGAAATTTCCAGGGGATGTTGGTGGCGCTATGCACAAAGATCAAAAAAAATCAAGGGATGCGCTTTTTGCAATCTAAACCTTCAGTGGGATGGCTATAGATCAAAAGGCTATTCTAAAGTGGTTTCCGAAGTTGATAACCTTACTTCCAAGTATAAGTCTCTATCTATAGCCTTTACTGATAATGCTCTTCCGGTTAAAGAGTCTAAAAAAGTTTTTACTCAATTGAAAGAGCTTAAAAAGGATTTTCGTTTTTTTTCTGAAATACGAGCTACAACAACCATGGAAAATCTTAAAATAATGCGTGATGCAGGAATGAGTGAAGTACAGATAGGCATAGAGTCGCTCAGCACCAGGCTGCTCAATAAACTGAATAAAGGAACCACGGCCATACAAAATTTGGAAATTATGAAAAATTGCGAACAGTTGGAAATTGTGAATAATTCAAATCTTATACTTCAATTCCCAGGTAGTGATAAGGACGATGTTGAAGAAACGCTACGAAATTTGGAATTTGTAGCTCCATTTCGTCCTTTGCGCCAGGTTAATTTCTGGCTGGGTCTTGGAAGTCCGGTATGGCAAAACCCACAACAATTCGGAATTAAAGCATTATATAACCACCCGCTCTATACAGATCTATTGCCACAAAATATATCTTCTATCCGATTTTTAATACAAGCATATCGAGGTGATCTTGGGTATCAGAAAAAACTTTGGAAGCCTGTCAAACAAAGGATAAAAAAATGGAAGATGGAATATGAATCTCTTCAAAATAATTCTTTTTTCGAGCCGATTCTCAGTTTTCTGGATGGTCGGGATTTTCTCATAATAATTCAAAAACAATTTAATAATAAAACATTAACTCACCGTCTTAAAGGAAAGTCCAGAGAAATCTATCTTTTCTGCCGGCATCACCGATCAATAATAAAAATATTAGAACATTTCGCTGAATTACCAAATGATAAGATTATTTCTTTTCTCCGAATAATGGTAGATAAGAAATTAATGTTCGATGAAAATAAAAATTACCTTAGTTTGGCTGTACAAAAATAAAAAACCCGAAACCAATATGGTTCCGGGTTTATAAAAAATTTTCGGCAGCGACCTACTCTCCCACTCAGCTTCCCGAGCAGTACCATCGGCGCTGAAGAGCTTAACTTCCGTGTTCGAGATGGGAACGGGTGTTGCCTCTTCGCCATTACCACCGAAAAAAAGTTCATCAGACTTTCAGATAAATAATTTCACTGCGTTATCAGTCAAAATCCTCGACGAGGTACTCATCAGCACGACTTACTCTGATTTTTCCTTCTAGCCTTGTGAAATGAATTATCTGAAAGTCAATAGAATGTATAAATTTTAGATAAAATCTAACAAATTTAGATATAAGCACATAAAAACGTACAATATTTGTGTCAAAAGTTTTGTGACTAAGCCTCACGACCTATTAGTACCAGTAAGCTAAACATATTGCTATGCTTACACACCTGGCCTATCAACCTTGTAGTCTTCAAGGGGTCTTCAGTCTGAATGTTTCCATACAGAGGGATATCTAATCTCGAGGTTGGCTTCCCGCTTAGATGCTTTCAGCGGTTATCCATTCCGAACTTAGCTACCCAGCAATGCCGCTGGCGCGACAACTGGAACACCATTGGTTCGTCCATTCCGGTCCTCTCGTACTAGGAACAGATCCTCTCAAATATCCTGCGCCCACGAAAGATAGGGACCAAACTGTCTCACGACGTTTTAAACCCAGCTCACGTACCACTTTAATTGGCGAACAGCCAAACCCTTGGGACCTGCTCCAGCCCCAGGATGTGATGAGCCGACATCGAGGTGCCAAACCGCCCCGTCGATGTGAACTCTTGGGAGCGATAAGCCTGTTATCCCCGGCGTACCTTTTATCCGTTGAGCGACGGCCCTTCCATACGGGACCGCCGGATCACTAAGACCTACTTTCGTACCTGCTCGAAATGTCTCTCTCGCAGTCAAGCTCCCTTATGCCTTTACACTCCACGGCTGGTTTCCAATCAGCCTGAGGGAACCTTCGCGCGCCTCCGTTACTCTTTGGGAGGCGACCGCCCCAGTCAAACTACCCACCAGACACTGTCTTTCGCCCGGATAACGGGTCGAAATTAGAACCCTAAAATAGCAAGGGTGGTATTTCAAGGGTGGCTCCATCCCGACTGGCGTCGGAACTTCAAAGCCTCCCACCTATCCTACACATACTATTTCAAAATTCAATGTCAAGCTGTAGTAAAGGTGCCGGGGTCTTTCCGTCTTTTCGCGGGTAGACGGCATCTTCACCGCCAATACAATTTCACTGAGTCCCTGGTTGAGACAGTGCGGAAGTCGTTACGCCATTCGTGCAGGTCGGAACTTACCCGACAAGGAATTTCGCTACCTTAGGACCGTTATAGTTACGGCCGCCGTTTACTGGGGCTTCGGTTCCGAGCTTCTCTATCCGAAGACAGATAACAAGTCCCCTTAACCTTCCAGCACCGGGCAGGCGTCAGACCCTATACATCGTCTTGCGACTTAGCAGAGTCCTATGTTTTTAGTAAACAGTCGCTACCGCCATTTCTCTGCGGCCCCCCTCAGCTCAACATGCCCGATAATAAAATCAGTTTGCTTCACCTAA
>Ga0255419_10008_pt1:15000-35449 | contig 35449 bp, 28 predicted proteins | sample ANMaggSeSYBR02J3_FD_182658 | JGI IMG/M metagenome (GOLD analysis project Ga0255419, IMG submission 182658) | Sediment cell enrichment communities from methane seep in Santa Monica Basin, California, United Staets - ANME aggregate JGI... | ecosystem: Environmental > Aquatic > Marine >...
TTTTAAAAAATCATATGCCTGTAAAAGCATATAGTTAAATTCAATAAAATTAAGACCTTCTTCAGCTTCAAGACGCATTTTATAACTTTCAGCCTTTATCATACGATTTACTGAAAAATGTCGTCCAATATCTCTTAAAAATGGGATATATCCTAATTGCGAAAGCCAATCGGCATTGTTCAATAAAATAGCCTTCCCTTCACTAAAGTCTATAAATCTTGAAATTTGCACTTTAATTCCACATATGTTTTCTTCAATGATCTCCGAATTAAGAAGCTGTCTTGTTTCTGTCTTTCCGCTTGGATCTCCGACAAGCCCAGTTCCACCACCAATAAGAGCAATCGGACGATACCCGTGTTTCTGCATGTAAGCAAGCGACATTAAGGGAACAAGGCTTCCAACATGCAAGCTGGAAGCAGTAGGATCAAAACCGATATAACAGGTTACGTTCTCATCCACTAAGTATCGGCTCAGCTCTTTATCATGGGTTGTATTTTCAATAAATCCTCTTTCATAAAGGATATCTATTATATTATTCATAATGAATAACCTGAATTGTGAATATTTAAAATTTTCAATTACATAAAATGTAACGGTTCAGAGTTTACAGTTAATGGTTTAAATGCTTCAGTCGTTGCAAAGTTCATTGAAAAAAGCGTGAACTGTAAACCGACAACTGTGAAGAGTTACTATCAAACATGCTTCAATAATTACAAAAATCCATTTTAAAAAACTGTAAACCGTAAAGCTTATGAATTCTATTTGTTTGCATATTCTACCGATCTGGTTTCACGTATGACTGTAACTTTGATCTGGCCTGGAAAAGTTAACGATTCTTCAATCTTTTTTACAATATCTCTGCTAAGAAGAACAGCGTCCTCATCTGAAATAATGTTACTTTCAACGATAACTCTGAGTTCCCTTCCCGCTTGAATTGCATAGGTGTTATCGACACCTTTAAATGAATTCGCTATTTTCTCAAGATCTTCCAGCCTTTTAATATAATTTTCCAGCAACTCCTTACGTGCACCCGGCCTTGCACCTGAAAGGCCATCTGCCGCCTGTACTAATAGATCATATACAGAAATAGGTGGCAAATCTTCATGGTGAGCTGCAATAGCATGTACAACCTTAAAATTTTCGCCAAATTTTTTGGCGAGTTTGGAACCAATTATTGCATGTGGTCCCTCGACCTCGTGATCTATAGCTTTTCCAATATCATGTAATAATCCCATACGTCTTGCTAATCTCGAATTAAGTCCCAATTCAGAAGCCATAATGCCGCTCAAAAAACCCACTTCTACTGAATGCTGTAGAACATTCTGCGCATAACTTGTACGGAATTTCAATTTTCCCAAATACTTTATTAGCTCGTTATTTATACCATGTACACCCAAATCAAAAGCTGCCTGTTCTCCAGCTTCCTTTATTACCAAATCAACTTCCTGGCCAACCTTTTTTACAACATCTTCAATTCTAGCTGGATGTATTCTGCCATCAGATATTAATCTCATCAAAGAAAGCCTGGCGACTTCTCGCCTTACAGGATTAAAACCAGAAAGAATAACTGCCTCTGGAGTGTCGTCAATAATGAGATCAATGCCTGTTGCCGCTTCAATTGCACGGATATTACGCCCTTCTCTTCCTATTATTCGTCCCTTCATCTCTTCGTTTGGCAACTGAACAACAGAAACTGTCCGTTCAGCTACAAAATCCCCGGCATACCTTTGAATAGCAGTTGCAATTATTTTTTTAGCTCTTTTGTCTGCTTCTTCTTTTGCTTCATTTTCAATCCTCTTGATAAGTTTAGCACCTTCGTATCGCGCTTCGTTCTCCATCGCCCTTATTAATAGTTCCTTAGCCTGCGCTACAGTTAAACCGGAAATCTTTTCAAGCTGGAATTTCTGCTCTTCGATCAATTCATTATATTTCAGCTTGCTTTGCTCAATGTTTTCCTCTCTCTTGGTCAATGTCCTCTCTTTTCTAACAAGATCCCGTTCTCTCGGCTCAAATTGTTCAATTTTACGGTCAATATTTTCCTCTTTTTGTATCAACCTATTCTCACTTTTTTTCAATTCACTTTGCGTCTCTTTAGTTTCTGCATCAAACTCAGCCTTCATCTTGTAATGAATGCCTTTAGATTCAATCTTTGCTTCTTTTAAAAAAGTTTCTGATTTACGCTTAGCGTCATTTAATATTCGTAAAGCCTCTTCTTCAGCAGACTTGATTTTCTCGAATACCATTTTTCCTTTCATCCAATAAGCAAAGACAAAGCCTATAATAAAAAAAACTAAGCCTATTAGGACTATATAATATAGATCCATTATAAATCTCCCATGAAAGATTTAAACTTAATATACAACAAAATCACCCAAATAGAATAATATGGCCGGATACAACAGCCTGCAATTCATTGATACATGTTTACTAAAACTATCGAATCAATAATAAACAATCAAAATATTATCGCAGACCTGATTCTAATAACAATTTTTGGCATCCTTCACGACAAGTCAAAAGTAGTTTACACTTTGTTGATCTTGTATTTTGGCAGTGAAATTTGAAAATAGAAATTGGAAATTTGGAAAAATATAAAGATGTAGATGCGTTACCTAATTTCAAATTTCCAGTTTCGACATCGGCATTCAATTCGATCATACACGCTTTTTTGAAAAAAGAGTAAACTGGTGAATGAAGGATGTCCAATTTTTCGATAATTTTGTTAAAAAAATTAATTAAAGAGATGAAAATAGGATAGAATTATTGGTAGAAAAATATAAGGTCAAGAACTTCCAAATTTAGAGGAACCCCTACCACAGTGCCGTGAGGAAGGTCTTTGAACCAAATTGAAAAGGTGGGCGCCTTATAGTTTCTTTAGGCTTTTCTGTACAAGCAGAACATGCACACCAAAACAAGAGAAAGCTCCCTTTAAAATGCTATTGGGTCAAAAAACGTCTCCCAAACACGAACACGGCAGGGGTATAAACTACAATTAGCAAAAGCAACTTATTCATTTGATTTCAACTTGTAATTACAAATCATTATACTATATATTCATCCAATGTACATATTATACGATTTAAACGTTGAGAAATATCATTTATAAACTCTGAATCATTTCTTTTAATTTCAAAATTTTTATTAGCTATATTCAAAGCAGCTAAAATTAAAATTGTAAATTTTGTAACATCTAAAGTTTTAACTGAATGCTGACTTTCTACCTTCTTAACTTCTTTTACAAGGAAATCAGCAACTTCTTCTGCTTTAAAAACTTCCGAGTCAGTTTTAAAAGTATATGATTGCCCAAAAAGATCTATTGTTACAAGTTGTTCCAATGAATTAAGTATTATGCCTTTACTTTATCGATCTCTGCTGGTTATAAATTAGGTTTCTGTAATTTCATCCAGTTTGCCTAATATACCATCAATCTTTGATCGGACTAAATCTCTCTCTTTTGCATAACTGTTTTCAGCCTCAACCTTAATTTGAAGCTCTTCGTCTAATCCCTTAATTTTTTCTTTAAGTTCAAAATTGGCTGCTTCATGCGATTTGCAAACCAGAATTAATGTTTCAATCTTTTTTTCTATTTCTTCAAATTGTTGTAAAATAACTGCGTTATCCAATATTTCACCTCTTAACAATTTATACTGTATTTAAAACTAAAGTCAAGTCGTTTTACCTTGAGCTACATAGTCTTTTGCGCATAATTATTTCAACTTTTTTTAAATCTTCACAATTATTGACCCCAATAAACTCTTCGATATCTCTGCCAACCAGTACGCCAATGTTTTTTCCTTCTCTATGCCCTATTCCAATAATATCAGTAAGATAAAGTTCACCCTGAACATTATCCGATTTAATCTTTTTTAATGAGTCAAATAAACAATCTTTTTTTATGCAGTAAATGCCTGTATTAATCATCCTGATAGATTTTTGTTCCTCTGTTGCGTCTGTTTCCTCAACTATTCCAGTAACATTTCTATTTTCATCCAATAAAATTCTACCATAACCTTTTGGATTATCAACTTTAACTGCCAAAATTGATATGTCTCGCATTGCCTTGATATGATCATTTATAAGTTGCATTATAGTATTAGGAGTAATTAATGGCACATCACCACATAAAATAACAATTTGATTTGAATGTTCCGGTATATAATGTTGTGTGCATAAAACCGCATGCCCAGTTCCATACTGCTTTTCCTGAATGGCAAAAATTACATCAGTTTCATCAGATACAATTCTTTTTACTTTATCGGCCTGATTACCAATCACCAATACGATATTATTCCCAACAACTGTTCTTGCGGTTTCTACAATATACGTTACCATAGGTCTGCCAATAATTTCATGCAGCACTTTGGCTTTCTTTGATTTCATGCGGGTACCCATACCGGCAGCAAGTATTACTGCAGCAACATTATCAATAACAGTTCGCATTTTTCTACCTATAATACATTCTTTATTCAAGCTCAATTAACAAATGGAAATTTATTCAAAAAAAAATGACAGACCATTTACATGATCTGTCATTTTTCTTTATATATATAATAAATTATCTTATAGTTATTAATGATAATTTGTTATAACTGCCAAAGACAACAAATATTATTATGCTCTTGAGCCGGAAAGCTTCAGACGGTGCAAAGCTCTTTCAAGAGCTGTTCTTGCTCTCATGAAATCAAAATCTTCTTTTTTTGATATATCGGCCAGACGTTTCTGGGCACGTTCCAAAGAAGTCTTTGCACGTTGAACATCTATATCGCGTCTCCTTTCAGCAGATTCCGCCAGTACGGTAACTTTATCTGGAAGGGCCTCGGCAAAGCCACCACTTATAAAAACATATCTCTCAGTATTGTTCGCATCCATATAACGAAGTGAACCAACCTTAAGGGTACTCAAAAAAGGAGTATGACCAATGAGTACACCAAAATCGCCAAGATTGCCAGGCGCAACAACAATCTTTACATCCTCGCTAACTACAGATTTCTCCGGGGTGACAACTTCTAATCTTATATTTCCAGCCATACCTTAATCATCCTCATATATATAATAGATAGTATTAAGCTTCAGCCATCTTTTTAGCTTTTTCCAGTACCTCATCAATGCTCCCCACCATATAAAATGCCTGCTCAGGAACATCATCATGTTTGCCTTCACAAATTTCTTTAAAACCCCTAACAGCTTCCTCAATCTTAACGTATTTACCTGGAGTTCCTGTAAAAGCTTCAGCAACATGGAATGGCTGAGACAAAAATCGCTGAATTCTCCTGGCACGACCAACAGTAAGCTTGTCTTCATCTGACAGCTCATCCATACCTAATATTGCAATGATATCCTGAAGCTCTTTATATTTTTGAAGTGTATTCTGAACCGTACGGGCTACCTGATAGTGCTCTTCTCCAATATAACTGGCATCAAGAATCCTTGAAGTTGAATCAAGTGGATCAACCGCCGGATATATACCAAGCTCAACGATCTGCCTTGACAAAACAACTGTTCCGTCAAGATGGGCAAATGTTGTTGCAGGTGCAGGGTCTGTCAAGTCGTCTGCGGGAACATATACGCACTGAACAGCAGTAATAGAACCTTTATCAGTAGATGTAATGCGTTCCTGAAGTTCACCAAGGTCAACTGCAAGAGTAGGCTGATAACCAACAGCGGACGGCATACGTCCTAGAAGTGCCGACACTTCAGAGCCTGCTTGTGTAAACCTAAAAATATTATCAATAAATATAAGCACGTCCTGACCTTCTTCATCTCGATAATATTCTGCTGCTGTCAAAGCTGACAGGGCAACACGTGCCCTTGCTCCTGGCGGTTCTGTCATCTGACCGTAGATCAATGCAGCCTTTGGAAGAACTCCTGAATCTTTCATCTCGTGATAAAGGTCGTTTCCTTCACGGGTTCTTTCTCCAACACCGGCAAAAACTGAAATACCACCGTGCTGCATAGCAATGTTATGAACCATTTCCATCATGATAACGGTTTTGCCGACTCCTGCACCACCAAACATTCCCATTTTACCACCCCTTGGGAATGGTACAAGCAAGTCAATAACCTTTACACCTGTCTCGAGAACTCGAACTGTAGTATCCTGCTCTGTAAATTTTGGTGCCTCACGATGAATAGGCGCTGTTTTTTCCATACTTACCGGGCCCAAACCATCAACAGGTCTTCCTACAACGTTTAAAACACGTCCCAAGCCGGCTTCGCCCACAGGCATCATTATTGGCTTGCCGGTATCTTTCACATCCTGACCCCTCATCAAACCATCTGTTACATCCATAGCAATAGCACGAACGACATTATCACCCAAGTGCTGAGCAACCTCAATAACCAGATTGTCGGGCTCATCATTAATAGTGGGATTTGTGATTAAAAGTGCGGTAAGGATTGTAGGCAGTTTACCCTGCTCAAATTCCACATCGACAACAGGTCCCAAAACCTGCGTAATTTTACCTATATTTTCACCCATCTATGACCTCCTATACGCTAAATGCGGTATTTTAATTTCTTATCCTTTAAGAGCCTCGGCACCACCGACTATATCCATCAATTCCGCTGTAATTGCTGACTGCCGGGCTTTATTATATGCCAGAGTTAAGCTATCTACCATATCATCGCATGCTGTTGTTGCGTTATCCATGGCAGCCATACGCGCAGCGTGCTCACTAGTTGATGTTTCAAGTAATGCACTAAAAAGTTGTACATAAACTTGCCTTGGCAGCAAATCACCAAGCAGTTCTTTAGGTGATGGCTCACAAATATGTTCGGCCTGATATGGTTTATCAGTATCAACTTCCTCTTCTTCAGCAGTTTCAATGGATGGGATAGGAAGTATCTGTTTAACCGTTGCAATCTGCCTTGCCATGCTTACAAATTCAGAATAAACAACATAAACCTCATCATATATTCCATCCAGGAATCCATCAACCAGTTTCTGAGCTGCGGTCGATGCAACATTGAAACCAAATTTGGCGCCTACAATGCCTAAATGCTCTGAATCAATCTGCATCTTATTTTTTCGGCACCAGTCCCGCCCTTTTTTCCCAAAATTAGTGAAGGAAATATCAACTTCCTGCTCTGAACGTTCCTTCACAAAGTTATTGGCAGCCGTGATAAGATTTACATTAAAACCACCGCAGAGACCTCTGTCAGAAGTACATAATAAAATATTAATCTTTTTTACTTCCTCACGCTGTACCAGCAAAGGACTCGCCCCTTCTCCTGCTTTTTCTGCAAGGCTCCCCAAGACTTCAGCAAACTTGCCTGCATATGGCCGAAAACCATCCAAATTCTGCTGAGCACCACGCAACTTGGAGGTTGCTACCATACCCATAGCCTTAGTAATCTGCTTTGTCTTTTTTACTGCACCAATTTTAATTAAGACATCTTTTAGCGTTGCCATATTATATCCTTATAAGCATTCTTCTTAGCCTAATTATAATATTACAATACAAGCTTCTATCTCAGTAATGTAACTTATCAGAAAAAAACCGGCTTTTTTATTTAATTGTATCCTTGAACTCTGCGTCGTAAGCTGTCAAGGCATCTTTCATTTGTGTATCCAGCGACTCTGATATCTCTTGTTTTTCATCCAGCTCACTGAATATCTGCGGATATCTGTCCTCTATAAAACCGTAAAGTCCTGCCTCATATTTTGCCAGTACATCAATAGGATATTTATCAAGAAATCCCTTTGCGCCTGCAAAAAGTAATGTAACCTGTTTCTCCAGCGACAGCGGCTTAAACTGAGGCTGTTTCAAAATCTCAACAAGTCTCGCACCTCTTGTAAGCTGTGCCTGAGTTGCCTTGTCCAGATCACTTCCAAATGCAGCAAATGCTTCAAGCTCACGATACTGAGCCAGATCAAGGCGCAGAGTACCGGCAACCTGCTTCATTGCTTTAACCTGTGCTGATCCACCAACTCTTGAAACTGACAAACCAACATTAATAGCAGGCCTGACACCAGAGAAAAACAGAGCGGGCTCAAGATAAATCTGACCGTCTGTAATGGAAATAACGTTTGTTGGAATGAATGCAGAAACATCACCGGCCTGAGTCTCAATTATCGGAAGGGCTGTCATAGAACCAGCACCAAGCTCATCATTCAGCTTTGCCGATCTTTCAAGAAGTCGGGAGTGATTGTAGAAAATATCGCCGGGAAATGCTTCACGGCCAGGAGGACGTCTTAAAAGAAGTGAAACCTGACGGTAAGCTACAGCCTGTTTTGAAAGGTCATCATATATGATCAAAGAATGCTGCCCTTTATCACGGAAGTACTCAGCCATAGCACATCCCGAATATGGAGAGACAAACTGCAACGTTGCAGGATCACTTGCACAGGCAGAAACAACTGTTGTATATTCCATAGCGCCGTGTTTCTCTAATATGTCAACGACCTGAGCAACCGTAGATTTTTTCTGGCCGGTAGCAACATAAATACAGTAAACATCCTTGCCTTTCTGATTTATAATTGCATCAACCCCGATAGCTGTTTTCCCAATCTGGCGGTCACCAATAATCAACTCACGTTGCCCCTTGCCCACTGGTGTCATTGCATCAATTGCTTTAAGACCTGTGTACATTGGCTCATGCACACTCTTTCTTGCAATAACGCCCGGTGCAACCATTTCAACCCTGCGAAACTCTTTTGCATCAATGGGTCCTTTTCCGTCAATTGGCGAGCCAACAGCATCAACAACACGCCCAAGAACTGCCTCTCCGACCGGAACCTGAGCAATACGTCCTGTTCTCTTGACCATATCGCCTTCTTTAATGTGGATATCTTCACCCATAATGGCAATACCGACATTGTCTTCTTCAAGGTTCAGAACAAGCCCTAGTATGCCGCCCGGAAATTCAACCAGTTCCAAAGCCATGGCTTTTTCAAGGCCATAGACCCTGGCAATTCCATCACCAACCGACAAGACAACTCCGGTTTCACTTAGCTCAACCTTCTTGTCGTAATCCGTAATCTGTTCTTTAATTATCTGACTTATTTCTTCAGCTCTTAATTCCATTATACACTCTCACCCCTTTTTATAGATTCTCTCATGTTGAGTAATTGTGTTCTGATACTCCCATCTAATACAAGATCTCCTATCCTGGATATTACTCCACCAATAAGCGCTGGATCTTGTTCAACCTCCAGGATAACGTCCTTACCAGTCATTGTTGACATGGTTGAACGAATTTTATCTATTGCTTCAGATGAAAGTTCAGTGGCCGAAACCAAGCTTGCCCTAGCAATGCCTTTCAATTCGTCCGCGAGTTTTTTATAAAACTCATCGATATTGCATAAAAACCCAATTCGACCCTTATCAAATACCAAAAGCAGGAAAGATTTCATCATATCGGAGAGAGATAGCTTATCAATTATTGTATGCAATACCTTTCTGCGATCTGCTGCGTCGTAAAGTGGGTTTGTAATTGCTTGTTCAAGCTCCTTTTCCCCTGTCACCAAACCTGCGATATTGTCAAGCTCTTCCCTGTATAATTCAGCTTGACCATCATCTTTGCCAATAAGCAAAAGTGCCTTGGCATAACGTCGTGCTACAGCCAAATTTTTCACTATGCCACCACCTTCTTTAAGTATTCATCTACCAATCGATCATGGTCTTCGATTGTAATTTCATTTTTTATGATCTCTTCAGCCTTCACTATAGCTTTCTCAAGCACTTCCTCCTGAAGCCGTAATTTCGCCTGATTAATTTCATAATCAATGTTCCGGCGAGCTTGTTCTTTTAATTTATCAGCTACGGTTTCGGCTTCTTTTAGTATTCTTTCCTTGGCCTCATTCCCCTGTCGTATGTAATCATCGACGATTTTCTTGCCTTCTTGATCTAACTGAGCCAGTTTTGCTGTATATTCCCCAAGCTTTTGCTTGGCATCCTTTTTCTTAGTTTCAAGCTCGCTTAACTGATCTTCTATTCCCTTAATACGAGCCCCGAAAAATTGAGATACCGGCTTGCGTAAAAGAAAAAACAAGCCCAAAAATAAAACAGCAAAATTCATAACCCGGTATGTATCTGTAGCCACCCATCCTTTCGTCCCATGCTCTTCTCCAGATGAACCCAATGCTACTCCAACAAAGAAGAACAGAAGCACAGCAACTATAAATAAAATAATTGAATTACGCTTCATACTGCTGCTAATTCCAGGAACCTTCATTAAAAAGCCCTCCCCAAAATTTTATGACTAATAGCGATTGCAATATCATCAAGCTCTTCTTGCAACGATGCTCTGACACTTTCCGCATCCTTTGCGACTTTCTCACGCACCTCGGCAAGATCCGCCTGAGCCTTTTGATTTATTTTTTCGATTATCATTTTTTCTTCATCAGTAGCTGTCTGCATTAAAGCGTCTTTTTCTCCCATGCCCTTAACCCTTGCCTCTTTTAAGCCTGAAGTAAAAGCATCATCTTTCCCCTTAATATCGCTATTACAGACATCAATATTCTGCTCAAGGCCGGTAATTTTTTCTTTTCTCTGAATTAGTATGTTTCTGATTGGTTTGTATAAAACAACATTAAGTGCCCATATCAAAAACAGGAAATTTATGATTTGTATACCTAAGGAATAATCTAAGCTTATCATTGAACTTCCTCCACTACCGATTTCTGAATAATTTATTTATTAAAAAAATATATCTTTCAAAAAAATTCTTTCAAAAGATTAACTCCGCTGGTCTATATATATTAACTATAATAAATTGTCAAAGGTTTTTTTAATCTTTGCTATCTTTTTACCTCTTATTCAACCATAAACTTCCTCATACTTACATTAATCAAAAGGCCCATACATATCATAACGGTAATAAGCGATGAACCCCCATAGCTAATAAACGGCAATGTAACTCCTACGACCGGCATCAACCCCATTACCATGCCGATATTAATGATTACCTGCCAGAATATCATTGCTGTGATACCGACTGAAAGTATGGTGCCGAATGGTTCTCGACATCTATAAGCAACATTCAATCCCTTTATAATAAGTATCAGAAAAACAATAAGAATAATTACAGAACCTATTAACCCCCACTCTTCAGCTAAAACTGAAAATATGAAATCCGTGTGCTGTTCAGGAAGGAATGAAAGTGCATTTTGCGTTCCTTTCAAAAACCCCTTGCCGGATATCATGCCTGAGCCTATAGCAATTTTCGATTGTATAATATGATAACCGGTCCCAAGAGGATCCCTGTCCGGATCCAAAAATGTCAATATCCTCGCTTTCTGATATTCTCTCAAAAAAAACCAGACTAAAGGAATGCTTATTACACCCAAAACGATTAAATATAAAAAGGAACGCCTCTCAATTTTTACAAAAACCGTCATAGAGCCGGCAATTAAAACAATCATTATGGCTGTTCCCAAATCCGGTTGTTTTACAATTAAAACAAAAGGAATTATTGTCAGTAAAAAAGGATTGATAAGTTCGCGTAAAGTTAACCCTGTTGTATTTGCATGTTTTGAATAATATCTGGCCAAAATTATTATTACAGCAATCTTTACCAGCTCAGATGGTTGAATTGAAAAAAATCCAAACTTAAGCCAGCGCATAGCACCTTTAGAACCTTCACCAAATATTAACACACCAACAAGAAGAGAAATGCATAAAATATAAATTATGTGCCCCCATCGATCAAAAGTTTTGTAATTAAACAAAAAAGAAATAACTAAAAAAATTAATCCAACAAAATACCATACAAGCTGCTTATAATATTCCATCTGAGGCACCTGTGTTGCAGCCGTTACTGAGCTATATAAAGTAACAAGCCCAAAAAAGCCCAGTATAAGAGCTAAGCTCAATAAGGTCCAGTCGAAGTTTTGTACAAGACGGCGGTCAAACATATTAATTTTCCAACTTGTGTTTGAATGGAAACCCCGTTCAGACACGGTTTTGAGTCAGGGCAGGCCCCTGTGCCTGCCCTGACAATATGTAACCGATGGGAAAGGGCAACCACAAGGGGTTGCCCCTACGTTATTTGAAAACGAATTGCATCACATAATAGGGAACCAGCATCAAAATGGCATTGTTCTATTTTGATTACACTAATTTAATTCACCAACTATTGATAAATACGTTGTTATTAGCTCACTCGCAAGTGGAGCGGCAGCACTAGAGCCATGTTCACCATGTTCAACAATAACAACTACAGCTATTTGGGGGGCCTTTGATGGAGCATAGGCTGCAAACCATGCATGTGATTTTAAGTGATCCGGTTTATTTGCTTTATCGATAGAAGCATCATCATTACTGCCGGTCCTGCTTACAAGCTGAGCTGTCCCGGTTTTACCGCTGATATCAACATCATCAACATGTGCAATCCATGCAGTTCCTTTTTTTTTGTTAACTACATCCCAAAGCCCTTGCCTCACAATCTCTAACGTCCGTTGACCGGCAGGCAATTTTCCTGTAACCTTACTTTTGTTTTCATTAACGAGTTCACCTTCTGCTGTTTCTACCTTTTTAAGAATCAATGGCTTATACCTTATTCCTCCATTCGCTATTTCAGAAATCAAAGACATCATCTGCAAAGGAGTTGCAAGATTATAGCCCTGCCCTATAGCAACAGAAAGGGTTTCACCTAACTGCCATCTAATGCCTGTACGAGCCCTTTTCCAGGCAGCGGTTGGTATCAAACCATTTGCTTCATGATTAAGGTCAATGCCTGTTGTTGATCCCAGACCACAAGCCCTGGCATACCATGCCAGTCTATCAACACCCAGTTTTTGGCCGACCTGATAAAAAAAAACGTCACAGGATTCAGCTAATGCCTTCACAACATTAACTTTATCGTGTCCTCTTTTTTTCCAGCATCTAAAAACCCGATTCCCGCACTTGTAATATCCCGGGCAATAAAATGTTGTATTTTCATCAATTATTCCTTCCTCAAGAGCTGCTATTGCCGTAACTATCTTATATACAGAAGCTGGGGGATACTCAGCATTGATTGCCTTGTTTTCCATTGGCCTGAATGGATTAGAAACAAGAGAATCCCATTGTTCATGTGACATACCGTCAACAAATGCGTTCTGATCAAATGCAGGACTGCTGGCCATGGCCAGTATCTGTCCTGTAGCCGGATCCATAGCTATTATTGCGCCGGCCGAACCTTCCAAAAGTTCTTCAGCCTTTTTCTGGAGTAAGTAATCAATTGAAAGATAAATATTGTGGCCCGGAAAAGCTTCGACGGTTCTCAAGACTCTAACAACCTGCCCTGCCGCATTTACCTCGACCTGCCGTCCTCCACGCTTACCTCTCAATAGACCCTCATAAGTTTTTTCCACACCAAATTTTCCAATATAATCACCTGCTCTATAACCAGAGTATTTTCCCGATTTAAGCTCATCGGAACTAATCTCACCCAAATAACCTATTAGATGAGCCGCATTTTGCTTATAAATATAGTGTCTTCTTGGTTTAACGCTAACTACAATACCAGGAAGATTATATTTGTGGACCTCAATAGCAGCCAAGGCATCTCGCCCTATATCCTGCTTTAACAAGACAGGGGTATAGAATGATATTCCTTTGTTGCGGCTGATTTTTGACATAAGCTCTGTTGCCGGAACATCAACATATTGAGAGAGCATTTCAATTGTATGTTCAACAGGTTTGGCATCTTTCAAAATTATATTCAAATCAAACGATGGCCTATTATCAACCAGCAACTTTCCATTGCGATCAAAAATTAATCCTCTTGAAGGCTCTATATTTTGCAATCGTATGCAGTTGTTTTCTGAAAGTCGTCTAAGCTCATCCCCTTCAATCACCTGAAGGTAAAAGAGGCGGGCAATAAGCACTAAAAAAGCCGTTAATACTAAAAAGACAACCCCGGTCAAACGTCTTTTGTACCAATCAGTATCTGCGCTCTGTAAGTATTTGCTCAAAGTACCTCTATGTTATTTTAGTGCCCGAACGAAAAATAGAAAATTTTTCCAATTTCTTATGAATATGATTAAAAAATGTTATAAAAAAGAAGCCTGTACATCCTGCCCATAGAATTTGAAAAATAACAGCCCTCATAGTAATGGCGAGAAACCGTGAATCCGGACCAAACATAGAAACACTGGCAATAAATATTATATTCTCCATCAATACGCCGGCGGCAACAATAAACAGCAACAAAATATTATTGCATGCATGTAAATATTTAATAACTATCTTAACAACAATAAACAGCCAGAAATATGTTGTTAAATACAGACCAAAAGGCCCTCCTGAAAGACTATCCATTATAAATCCCAGCACAAGTATAAAAAGGATGCCTTCACGGGCAGGGCGGAACAGACCGAGATAAATAATAAAGGGGATTAAAAGGTCATAAAAATTATTGAATAAAGCGATGTGGGGTATAATTGTTGTTTGAAAAATTACAAGGCAGAGACAGACGCAGATATAAAAACAATACGTCATTGCTCACTCACAAAATCAAAATCATGTTTTGGAGAATCCAATACTATTAGAACCTCTTCAAGTTTTTCAAAATCTACATAAGGCATAACCGTTACTTCTTGAAATATACCTGAATTGCGCTTGACAATTTCCGTAACATAACCAACACGTAGGCCTTTAGGAAAAACGCCATCTAAACCTGAAGAAACAACTGTGTCTCCGACTTTAACATCGTGCTTTCTTAATACATATTTGGAAAGACATCTTCCATATGATTCGCCTTTGATAAGCCCTCTATCTCTGGTTCTCTGAACTAAAGCATCTACAGCGCTATTGGGGTCAATAATCAGCAACACCTTGGAATAATTGTAACTGATATCTATAATCTGCCCCGCAATGCCTTCAGGCACTACTACAGGCAAACCCTTTTCAACTCCATCGGATTTGCCTTTATCTATGATTATTGTTTTAAACCAGGGAGAGGGATCCTGGCTGATAACTTCGGCGACAAGAACCTGATTAGTCATAGTTTCCCGAAAATTTAATAAGTTACGGAGTCTAAAATTGGAAATTTCTACTTCACGATACTTATTGTTTTTATCTATGGCTTGGTTTATCGCTTTTTTAAGATTATCATTCTCTTGTGCAACTGAAACCAGAAAAAAATAATGGCCCCATATATTTTTTAAAAATTGAACGGATTGGGTAACAGTTTTCTGGAAAGGAGCAATAAAAAAAATAGCGATCCGCCATGACCCATAGGAAGAATATCGGCTGCTGTTAACTGAAAGGATTATGATGTTAACAACGATCAAAGCAACCGCTCCAACTATCATCACCATTTTTTTCGAAAACATAAAACTATATGATCACAACTTGTTTGAGTATTTCAATACTGTCAATAGCTTTACCGGAGCCTAGTGCAACTGTGGATAATGGGTCATCGGTTATTGTTATTGGAAGACTTGTCTCCTCCCTCAGAAGCTTATCTAAATTTTTTAACAAAGCGCCGCCACCTGTTAATACAATTCCTCTATCAACTATGTCGGCAGCGAGCTCAGGCGGAGTTTGTTCAAGGGCTATTTTTACAATTTCAACTATGGCGTCTATCTGCTCAGAAATTGCGACCCTTATCTCTTCGGAATCAATGGCAAGAATTTTAGGGATTCCTGATGCAAGGTCTCTTCCCTTAACCTCAATCGTTTCCAAATTCTGGGGATCCGGGTAAGCGTTACCTATTGTTGTTTTAATAATCTCGGCTGTTCTCTCGCCAATCAACAGATTGTATTTTCTTTTTATATACTGTATTATTGCTGCATCCATCTTATCACCAGCCACCCTGATAGACCTGCTGTAAACAATTCCTGCCAGAGAAATCACAGCAACTTCAGTTGTGCCGCCACCGATATCGACCACCATATTACATATAGGTTCTGTAATAGGAAGTCCCGCCCCTATCGCAGCAGCCATAGGCTCTTCAATTAAAAATACCTCACGAGCCCCCGCTGATTCAGCCGATTCCTTAACAGCACGCTTTTCAACCTGAGTAATTCCCGATGGTACTGCAACAATAATTCTTGGCCTGACAAATGCTCGCCTATTATGCACCTTGTGTATAAAATGACGCAGCATTGCCTCAGTGACTTCGAAATCAGCGATAACGCCATCTCGCATTGGACGAATGGCTACTATATGTCCTGGCGTCCTTCCAAGCATATTTTTCGCCTCAAGCCCTACTGCCAACACTCGGTTTTTCATTCTGTTATCAGTACGCACAGCAACAACCGAGGGTTCACTTAACACAATGCCCTTGCCTTTAACATAAACAAGTGTATTTGCGGTACCTAAATCAATGGCAAGATCATTTGAAAACATACCTAAAATACCATCTAAAAATAAACTCATGGCTCCTCATTCTCGCTCGCTCGTAAATAGCGCATATGTTATTCCCTAAATTGAGCGATTTTTACTCGATCTGCACTAATCTTTTGCGCATGCGGACTTGCGAAAAGTCTCGACATATCCATTGGTATGCCTGCGCTTTTCGCAAACCTTGCTGCATCAAAATCTTGGCACATTTCTTCGCAAAAAATCGCTCAACTCAGGTATTCGATTAATCAAATAATAAATCACTACCAAAAATATCCTGTTATTACAAATAAAAGTTATAATTAATGAACTCGTAAAAAGTCAACATTTAGTGTTTACTAAAATAAGGCAACTTCTCAGAAAGTTCGGCTAAAAACAAAAAAGACGAGTCCGCTGGTGATAAAATGTAAAAAAGCTGACTATTTGAGAAGTTACAAAATAATTTCCATCACAGCATCGTGTAATATCGGCCTGAATTTCTTTATCTTATTATTATCACGTGATGGATGTACACGGTTTGTTAAAAGTATAACAATAATTGATTGATCGAGATCCATCCAAAATGATGTCCCGGTAAAACCAAGATGCCCTATACTTCTTTTAGAAAAATGGCTGCCGCAGCTCGAATCAGATAAAGAAGGCGTATCAAAACCAAGCGCCCTGTCTGAACCCTGCTGCCGTTCAAAAAACTTGCTTATTAACTCTTTTTTAAAACCATATGGATGTTCATGGGAAGCAAATAAAAGTGAAGACAAGAGAACCTTCACATCCATAGCGGTCCCGAAAAGACCGGCATGCCCAGCTATACCCCCCACAACATAGGCATTATCATCGTGTACTAAACCATTTAGAAGTATTTTGCGCCAGGGGCAAAGTTCTGTAGCGGCAAAACAATCCATATAACTCTCAGAATTAAGGCGTGCAAAAAAAAGATGTTCAAGCCCAAGGGGCCTGTAAATATCTTGAATTACTAAGTAGTCTAAAGATCTTTCAGATACCTTTTCAACAATCCATTCAAGAACCATAAATCCAAGGTCGCTATATAATGCATCGTTACCTATAGGATGTATAAGAGGTTCATTTATGAGAAAGTTCCTTAAAGCATTTTTTCGAAAATTATACGGAATTTTCAGCAACTCAATATAATATGGTCGATAATCAGGCAGACCGGAATTATGACAAAGAAGATTTCTAATAGATATTTGTTTCTTATCAGTATTTCTAAATTCAGGCAATACTGTTCCAAGATTTTGCTCAAGATCCAGCTTTCCCTGCTGAATCAACTTCATCACCGCCAGTGTAGTTGCAAGAGGTTTTGTAAGGGACGCCAAATCAAAAACAGTGTTTTTTGTCATTATGCGTTTTGAGAATATATTTGCATATCCATAAGCCTCAAAAAAAACAATCGAATCATTTTTTGAAACCAAAAGTACCCCTCCAGGGAATACCTTGTCTTTGACGCCCTTTCTCATCAAATCATTAATTTGAAACATACGAGGTAAGACTTTTGGTAACAGTTCGCTGTTCACAGTTTTTTTAAATGAATCTTGTAATGATTGATAGTAACAGTTCACGGTTGTCGGTTGTCGGTTGTCGGTTGTCGGTTGTCGGTTGTCGGTTGTCGGTTGTCGGTTGTCGGTTGTCGGTTCACGGTTCACGGTTCACAGTTAATTGCCTTGAATTCTCACAACCGAGCCTCTTATTTCTTGTCAGCCTCTGGCTGATATGTTTGATCAACCGTAAACTGTTTAAGATGTAGCCGCTTCATGGAATGAAAGTAAACTCCTGTCGGAATCAAGAGTTGCTGTAATTCCAAACGGAATAGTAATATTATTTCTCCCATGTCCTGCTTCAAGGCCGGCAAGAACAGGAATATCATAATCCTTGAAAATATTATCAACAACATTAAAAACTTCTTTAATCTTGCCGCAATCTTCAAAAAAGCCAAGAACAAGGCCGGCAATATCGTCAAAACATCCGGCCATTTTCATCTGGGTCAGCATTCTGTCGATTTTATATACAGCCTCCCCCCTGTCTTCAAGAAAAAGAATATGATCTTTAAAACCGGGCTGAAAAGGAGTCCCCGCCAGGTGGCACAAGGTAGCAAGATTCCCTCCTGAAACGATTCCTGAAGCCGAACCATGTCTAAGTGCAATGCCGTTTTTTATTGTTATTTCAAGCTTACTGTCTGAAAAAAAAGCAGCCATCATTGATTCTTTCGTCTTTTGAGAAGCATCAGCCATGGTTGTTACCATTGGGCCGTGAAATGTTACAAGGCCGCACTTTGTATATATGGCAGATAAAATTGCAGACACATCGCTGAATCCAATAAAAATCTTTGGATTATTCCGTATGATGTTATAATCCAGCAATGGAAGAATTCTTATCGAGCCATATCCTCCTCTTGCACAAATAATAGCCTTTATTGAACTGTCTGCAAAAAGCTTATTCAACAAATTTGCCCTATGAACATCAGGCCCGGCAAGATATGTATTTTTGTCAAATATATCATCTAAAACAGATACACATAAGCCCATTGATTCCAAAACATGAACACCAAGATTATAATTCTCCATATCAAAAGGGCTGGCTGGAGCGGCAATTCCGATCTTATCGCCAGGTTTAAGCCGGGCAGGTATTAGTGTGTTTTTTGATTTCATAAAGAGATTAAACAGGAAAAAATATTTTTTTACATTCTTTTGGAGGTAATCTAAGCCTTTTAAGAGCTATTTCCGCAACCTGTGATACTGGATCATACATCTGCGAAACAGGAGGATTATAAGCAAGCTCGGCATCCATAATATCATAGACGGTCATGCCGCCATGTATGGCAAGAGCAAACAAATTAATTCTCCATACAGCGCCTTCCTTCCCCACAGCCTGCGCACCCAGGATCTTTCCGGTGCTTGATTCAACAATGACTCCAATGCTGATTTCTTCAGCATCAGGCATATAATGTGGTTTTATCTCCCGTTTTGTAAAAAACGCTCTTGCCTCATAGCCCAGGCTTTTTGCGGTTTCCAGAGTATAGCCGGTTGAAGCAATTTCAAGACCGCCTATAACTGTAACAAATGTGTTCAAAGCGCCTGGATAAGGGCTGTTGCCTCCTGCTGCATTTATTCCAGCCGCCATCCCCTGCCGGTAAGCCGAGGTTGCAAGCTGCATAATGGCTGGTGTCCCATCTATACGGGAATAAGTCTGCACAAGATCGCCAACTGCATACACATCTTTTACAGATGTCTCCATCCTGTTGTTTACAACAACTGATTTTCTTTCCGTTCTTGCGCCCGCCAATTCAGAAAGCCGCGCATTTGCCTTCATGCCAACAGCCATAACAACTATATCGCAGTCTATATTTTCACCGGCAATTTCTACAGATTCGACTTCCTGCGCTCCATTTATACGGTCTATGCCCTTACCAAAAAGAACCCTGATTCCAAGCTTCTCAAGATGCTCAACTATAATACTCCCCATTGAGGCTTCCAGATTTCGCGGAAAAGGAGGAGGGGTTCTCTTTGTTATTGCCACATCAAGTCCAAGTTTTTTCAGCCCTACCGCAATCTCCAGGCCTATAGAGCCTCCGCCTACGACAAGCGCTTTCTTTTTGTTGGAAGATTTGGCAGCCTGAAGAAGAGCTTCACTGTTATCAATATCAGATACAAAATGAACTCCTCTGCCCGCGAGCTCCTTTGCACCTGGAACTCCAAGGATAATCGGCGATGCGCCTGTTGCAAGTATCAATGAATCATACTTGATCTCCTTCTCCTGTGAAGTCGCCAGGTCAAGAGCTTTTACTGTTTTTCTTTTTGCATCAACGGAAACAACTTTGTGAAAAAGGAGCTTGCTCAACCTGTTTCTTACTTCAGGCACATTATATTTCAGCTCATCAAAATCTTTAACAACACCTTCAATAACAAAGGGAAGGCCGCAGGGAGAAAACTGATCAAAATTTCTCTTCTCAATAATGGTTACATGGCACTTTCGGTTATAACTCAGAGCGCTCTTTGAAGAATAGAGCCCGCCTGCTCCAAGACCGACAATTACTATTTCCATACTATCACTATCATCCTGCAAGACACGGTTTGCGGGCAGCGCTTACTTCATCAAGTCTTCTTACCTTGCTTTTGCCTGGAGCATTGTGCAGCAAGTCAGGGGCATCCTTTGCTTCATCCGCA
>Ga0255419_10009_pt1 | contig 35449 bp, 31 predicted proteins | sample ANMaggSeSYBR02J3_FD_182658 | JGI IMG/M metagenome (GOLD analysis project Ga0255419, IMG submission 182658) | Sediment cell enrichment communities from methane seep in Santa Monica Basin, California, United Staets - ANME aggregate JGI... | ecosystem: Environmental > Aquatic > Marine > Cold seeps >...
GATGCTTTATGGCGAATGGATCTGGAGCCTTTGGACGAGCCCAACGTAGGAAGGGGCTCGGGTGGCTGGAGCTCGGTCAGCTCCCTTTCGATACAATTGCCGGACGGTAATGAAAAAAGCCTGATTCTCAAACGACAAAAAAATCATTTCAGCCGCACGCTTTGTCATCCTTTCCGTGGGATCCCCACCTTTGAAAAAGAGATCTCCAATATTCTGCGCTACAAGAGGCTCGATATACCGGCATTGGAACCCGTTTTCTATGAGAACCGTCACGATTCCGACGGGATTCAGGCCATTCTGATCACCGAATATTTGGAAGGCTACATGCCATTAGATGAATTGGTAAGCTCTTATCAGGGGAAGGGATGGCCCGACCGTGCCGGGCGTAACCGGTTGATTAAGGCCCTTGCATCCCCGGTTAGAAAACTGCACGAAAAGGGCTTTCAACACAACTGCCTGTATCCGAGGCACCTTTTCATCAGGCGGGCAGACCAGGAAATCCGGGTGCGGGTGATCGACCTTGAAAAAAATAAGTGGCGACCTTTAGGCAATAAGAGAAGGGTCAGAGATTTAGAATCCTTACATCGCCGCACCGGAGGCTTTACCCGTTCTGATCGTTTGCGGTTTCTGAACGCCTATTGTGAAATCGAGCGGCTTGATAAAAGCGCCAAACAACTGTGCAGGCAGATTATCAGGCAAAACAGGAAAAAAAATAAATAACCGTTCACAGGTTCCCCGCCCAGCGGGATCTTCGACAGGATTTTCAACGTTCAGGGTTAAGTACAAATACGGCATTGAAGAACCGAAGTCCTCGTCAAAACTGATCGTTTTGCCAAATGATTTCCAATTTGGGCCCAAGTTTTGGCTTAGGCCTTACGAAGCCGACGCTTTTCTCGTAAATACGCAACCCAAATGCAGTTCGGGGACGGGAATTGAACCTTGAACCCCTGAACCTTTGAACCCTTGAACGCCTACAAAAATAGAATATGACCCCTATTGTTGACAGTCAATATCTCCGTTCTGCCGGACGCGATGTGGAAGTTCCATTTCGCGTCAGACTCAAATTCAATGACCAGCATGCCGAATTGACATGCAGTCAGGTATTACGGGTACTGCCGGAAAAACGCTTAGTCTGTTTTGGTGAATGGGACGGTCGGCAGGTAGTCGCAAAATTTTTCATGGATCCTAAAAGCGCCAAACGACATTGCGCTCGTGAAAAACTGGGTATCACGGCATTGATAGATGCCGGCATTAAAACACCTGAACTGCTATTCAAAGGCATGCTTCCGCCTGAAGGGATGCCGGTTTTGGTCTTTCAGCGCATTATGCCGGCACAGGATCTTTTGACGGAGTGGGAACAGGCAGGAAGTTCTGATCTGCGTGCGGGACTCTTAGGCCGGGCCGCGGCCGTAATTGCTGAACAACACAAGGCAGGCCTAAAACAGGATGACCCCCACTTGAAAAATTTTTTGTGGACCAAAGACGACCTTTTTACCATCGATGGAGATGCGGTGAATACACGTTACATAGGCAAACCACTGGCTATTCCTGAGAGTCTGGAAAACCTGGGGCTGTTTTTTGCCCAGTTTTATCCACGGTTCGACGGCTTGGTCCCCAAGGCCTTTCGGTTATACGCGGAAAAAAGGACATGGCCAGTAGACGATGATCTGTCAACTCGACTGCTCAAGAATGTCTTCAGTCAGCGAAATTCAAGAAAAAAGACCTACCTCAAAAAGATCTATCGTGAATGTTCGGCTTTTGTCTGCAAAAGGTCCTGGAATCGCTTCATGGTCTGTGACCGGATATTTTATAATGAGGCCATGGTGCGATTCTTAGCTGACCCGGATCACGTAATGAATTCGGGTAGGGTCTTGAAAAAAGGGAATACCTCTACCGTGACCATGGTTGAAGTAAATGGCCAAAATATGGTAATCAAAAGGTATAATATTAAAAATGCATGGCATGCCTTCAAGAAGAGCTTTCGCCCCAGCCGGGCATGGATTTCATGGCGCAACGCCCATCTGTTGGCATCCCTGGGGATCGCGACACCCAAACCAATAGCTTTAGTCGAAAAGCGTTTGGGGCCTTTTAGGTCCACGGCATACTTTGTAACCGAATATGTGGACGGTATTGATGCCTATTGCTTATTCCACTCTGACAGGATAACCGAAATCAACCCTGAAAGCATTGTGACAAGATTTGGCCAGCTTTTCCAAATGCTGGTGGATGCATCCATTAGTCACGGGGACTCAAAGGCCACAAACTATATAAATGCTAATAATGAATTATATATTACAGACCTGGATGCCATGCGCGAACATAGATTCAAAGGAAGGTTCCGCAGTGCCTTTGGACGGGACCTTGCCCGCTTCATGCGAAACTGGGCTGACCTGCCGGAAATAGAGAACATGTTTCGCGAGAAAATTGACAAAATCACAAAAAAACTTTGAACCATCATCTTTTTGTTCACAATACAATACGGAAAACAACATGCCACTAATTACCTTAGGTCTTTCCGGTGCACTTACACACGATCCATCGGCAGCATTGTACGTTGATGGTGAGCTGGTTGCCGCGGCAGAGGAAGAAAGATTCATCCGTGAAAAACACGCCAAAAACCATCGGCCTTTCGAGTCGGCTAAATTCTGCATGGAATACGCAGGTATTAAGCCGGGCCAGATAGATGTTGTTGCGTTTCCCTATGCGCGGATCAGTTTGCTGACCCCTGCCCGCTGGCATTATGCAAGACGTTACTGGTATGCGCCTGATCGAGCCCTGGATGCCCTCTTTAACGGGAACCGCCGCTACAGGCGGAACGTTCGTCGCGTAAAAGAAGTATTGGAGCGATTAGGCGTTAATTGGAATAATATCAAATTCGTTCCTGTAGAACATCATCTTGCCCATGCCAGCAGTGCATACCATTTAAGCGGTTTCAAGGAAAAAACCGCCATCTTAGGGATAGACGGCAAGGGTGAATATGCTACCACCTTTTTCGGTTACGGGGAAAACGGCAAGATATACAAAATCAAGGAATTCTATGATCCTGATTCATTAGGAGGTCTTTACGGTGCCATAACCGAGTATTTGGGCTTTGAGATGCTTGACGGTGAATACAAGGTCATGGGAATGGCTCCCTATGGAGACCCTGCCAGATTTGACCTGTCTTCACTGATTGACTTTAATGGAAAAAATATCAGCGTGAATACCGGTCTGGTAAACACGATCGGGCTTAGGCGTTACAAGGAACACGGCGTCGGGTTCTACTTCAGTCCAAAACTCATTGACTGGTTGGGTCCCAGGCGTACCGACGACAGCGCTGACGAGCCTTATATCCATTATGCTGCCGGCATGCAGAGTCTTTTCGAAGAGATTTCTCTGAAACTCCTGGATTATTACTTGGGCGATATTCTGCGGGAAACCGGTAAGCTGTGTTTTTCAGGCGGAAGCGCCCTAAACGTAAAACTGAACCAGCGCATTATCGCCCTGCCGTATGTTGAGGAACTCTTTGTACAGCCCGCTGCAAGTGATGCCGGAACCGCGGTGGGCGCGGCTTCCTATGCGGCAACCCGAATGGGTATTGAGGTAGAAAAACTCAAGCATGTCTATCTCGGGCCCTCATACACAACCGACGAATGTATTGAAGCGTGCAGGAAACGTCCCGAAAAACCTAAATGGGTTGTTGTGGATAACGCATCCCAACGGGGCGCAAAAATCGTGGCAGATGGAAACCCCTTAGCATGGTTCCAGGGACGGATGGAATTCGGGCCTCGCGCCCTGGGCTGCCGGAGCATTTTAGGCTGCCCTGACGTGAAAGGCATATCCGATCTCATTAACGAGCAAATCAAATATCGCGAGCGCTGGCGCCCCTTTTGTCCCAGTATCTTAGATAAAGTAGCAAAAGATATCCTGCAAACCGACCATCCGGCCCCTTATATGACCTTTACCTTCGATGTGGCGGAAGGCTGGAAGCATCGTATACCCGAAGTGGTCCATCATGACGGCACAAGCCGTGCACAGGTGGTGGAAAGGGAGACCAATCCTCGTTACTACGAGTTGATTGAAGAACTGGAAAAACTTACCGGCAACGCGGTAGTGCTCAATACTTCTCTGAACCGCAGGGGCGAACCTGTCGTATGCTCACCTGACGATGCACTCAATATGTTCTTCGGTTCCGACCTTCAGTATCTTATTATGGAAGATGTTTTGGTTACAAAAGAATAGATAATGATAAGGGCATTCAATAATTCGCATTTGATCAGGAACATCGTAAAAAATCCCCCTCAATCCCCCTTTATAAAGGGGGAAGCTGTTATTTTGCCCCTTTATAAAAGGTATGTAGGGCTTTTAACCTTTAGTGAAAGGGCGTAAAGGTCTTAACCTTTAGTGAAGGGGTGTAAGGGTCTTAACCTTTAGTCAAGAGGCGTAAGGGTCTTAACCTTTAGTCAAGAGGCGTAAGGGTCTTAACCTTTAGTCAAAGGGAGTACGGGTCTTAACCTTTAGTGAAGAGGTATAAGACTTTTAACCTTTAGAGAACGGTGGGAAGACTTTTCCCTTATAGAAGGGGGGCCCAAATACTTCCCCCCTTTTCTAAAGGGGGGCCAGGGGGGATTTTGGATGCCGGAAGAAAACCACTAAAGAACTAAAACAGTATGGCATGAAAAAACTCGATCAAAATTCCTATAAAAGTATGATTGCCGGGGCTACGGTGATCTCCCGGGATCTGCACGGGGACAAGGTCCTTAAACTCCCGGATGGCCTCATGGTCAAGCTCTTCCGTCTGAAACGAAGATTTTCATCGGCCATTATCTGGCCGTATGCAAAAAGATTTGAGCGCGGAGCAAAAAGGCTCAGGGAAATAGGCATTCCGAGCGTTGAAGTGATTGAAACCTTCCGTGTCAGGTTCATAAGCCGCGATGTTGTGGTTTATCATCCTCTTGAAGGAAAGACACTACGGGAGACGATTACCTGCAATGACAATAAGAAAGCCCCGCTAAAACCCTTTTCTGCCTTTTTAGCCGGACTGCACGACCGGGGCATATATTTCCGCGCAATACACTTTGGTAACGTCATTGTGCTTCCGAACGGGGAGTTCGGACTGATAGACATATCCGAACTTCGTCTTTCCCAATCTTCTTTGAGTGTTCAAAAACGTGTGCGCAACTTCAAACCCATGCTTAGCTACAAGGAAGACCGGACAGCCATTCTGGACTTTGGCTTAGACCTGTTCCTGGATTCCTACATCGAGAATTCAAGCCTCCCGCCCAATGCCCGGCAATCATTTCTTGGAAAGATAAAAGGTTTATATGGGGTGGGATCAGCCCCTGACACCGGGCATTAATATCCGGTGTCAAGACCCATATCTCTAATTCTTAAAACAAACTTGGAATCTGCTCAACGGCATCCGTCGAGGGATGCGGAACTCTTTTCAAAGAGCCGCATAACCTTGCTGTGGCTCGAATCACGGCGGCCCTCTTTACAATTCGGTACCGGACAGCCCCCTCAAAGATAGCTCCTATTATGTTTGGCTGTCCCGCCTGTCGGAAGCCGACTGGTTAAGGTATTTGGGGCGTGGCAGATGCGTTGTAGAAATAAAAATGCGCCTCTTTGAAAAGAGTTCCGCATGCCCCGCCATTATCCACTAACTCCGCTACTTATTTAGCTATTACCAGCCTTGCTGAGAACGTATGTACTCCACATGGAATAAAACTTCATGAAATCAATCCGCCCAACGGGCTTGAGTCCGGCATGACGAAAGTCTTCTTCAATCATCCGGCGCTCTACAATAAAACGGTTCTGGTAGTGTTTCTTTTTTCGACGGGCCTCAAGTTTACGACGACGGTGGGCCTTATAGTTACCGTCTATCCACAGGGAAACGCATATGCTCTGTGAGGCCACACGCGCCATCTCACGCAGCATGGCCCTGCGGTCTTCCCTTTCCCCTATATGATGCAGGCGCCTGGCGCAAAACACGCTTTCCACGGCGCCATCTGTCAAGGGGATGGAAAAGGCGGAACATTTTAGAGGTCTAATGCGTCTCGTAACGTGCTCAGGCCGCATATGAAGCCCCGTCATCAGCATATCATTGCTATAGTCGGCAGCATAGATTTTCCTGTTCGGAGAGCCCGCAAGCATCTCCCAAAATCGCCCCGTTCCCGCCGGCAGGTCTAACACGGTTTTGGCATTGCCTGCCAACTTCAGGGCCTTTCGCAGCACCACCGTCTCCGTCCAGTTGGAAAGCCGTCGCCAAACCCTTTCCTATGCTTCTCAAAATAGCACCGGGCCTGTGTCGTGTCGTACTTACCAGAGAATTCGAGGTGCGGTGTGCCTGGGGCCTGTCCTGTTCCCTGTTCCTCAGATTTGAATTGCTTACGATCTAACTCACGCAATGGATAGATTCCTATCCTTGCAAAGGGTGGTCGGCTTTTTCACAGCATACGTTTTAAAGCATCAGCAATATCGTATTTAGTGATCTCCCCGGGATTTGCCTTTTTCTTTCTACTATCTCGAAAACGATGGATCAGCTGAAAGGGGCGACCTGCCGTTAACTCAATAATTCTCCAAAGCAATTTGTCGTTTTTCTTATACTCACCTATCATATTTCTCACAACATCATCGACACAGTCCGGTCCAATGTCACGAACGGCCCGACGACAGAAAGTCGCAATTTCTTTACAAACCATATCGAATAGAGGCAAATTCTTTGAATAGTGTTCAAAATCAATATAAAAAAATCCTTCTGAGGTGATCAAAATATTGTCCGTATTAGGATCAGAATGCACGAGGTTGAGGTCCTTTGATTCCAGGGACTTACTATGCCGATCAAAGTTGTTTCTGAATATCTCTGCTATCTTACTAAGTTTTTTCTCTCTCTGAATTTTTGGGTCTTTGAGGTATTCGCCTAAATTGACTCCTTTTATATAATCCATGACAAGATATGGTCCTGTAATATGAGATACAGTTATATCATGACATGCAGGAACGGGATATCCGCTGTTCCGCCAAACTTGTAACATTTGAAATTCCAGCCTCTTTCTCTCATATGCCATTTTGCCATTATAGCATTTGACGAGAAAAGTTTTATTTTCTTTGGAGAGAAGGTAAAGATTACTATCCGTACTGCGAGATGTCTTAAAAGGTAAGAGTTTCATATGGCGATGGGTTTGATGCCTAGGACGCTTTGGAACAAAGGTAAAGCTTTCTTTTTTTCTGTCCTATGTCATCATCTGATAAGTGGCTCAGCAACTCTACGGACGGATATTTCATATGCAAATATTTTATTTGATCTTCCTGTTGACTAACAGAACCATTAGATTCAAATAACAAATTACCTGAAATACGGTAGACATAATCTATTACTTCTTTCCAATTCTTTAACCATTTACAGACGGATAACAGGAAGCAGATATCAACCGTATCATCTCCTAATAAATCATTTATGATTTCAAGGTTTTCATTTTCTAAATCAAAGGTATAAAAAAACAAATTAAATGATTGAGTGTAGGATTTTATCTTATTCGCCACGTTTATCATCCTGCTATCGTAATCGACACCTACACCACACTTTATTCTATCAGATATCTTAAATAACATACCCCCTTGATTGCAGCCAATATCTAATACGGTCTTATTATCAAAATCATATTTAACTTTTTTAAATCTTATTGAAGGGTCCCGCTGTCCCTTAAGACAATGATCGCCCATTTTGAATGAATGGTAGCCGACTTCATATTTTTTGCCACCATAAGATACATCACTCCTCTTGGAATAATTCAATAAATTGATTATTTTTAAGATTTCTTTATCTGTTCCATCCGACTCTCCAGCCGTTACGTCTAGTCTTTCAAATGGTACAGATATTCTTTTTTTTCTTCTAAAAAATCTTTTTAGTATTTTTTTAAGGGACATAGCAGTCGTCAATTAATTTTTTTCTAAATTTTCAATAAATCCGGGTCATCCGACCTGTTACATTTGAAATCAAAAAGGCAAAAGTCATTTGTTCTTTCTATAAAATTTCCGCTTAAGTGCAATCCCACGTCTCTTGACCAGCCACCAAAAAAACTTGTGTTGGCCAAAAGACGATTTCAACGGCTTATTTTGGTACACTTTAATAAACCTCAGCAAATCACACTTCGTCAAGCCGATGTCCATACTCGAAAAATACAGTGCAGCGATATCTTTTACCCTGCATCGCCATGGAGTGCAACGCCGTATCTGCATTCGATGCAAGTCTATCAGATAAAGCCTTAAACAGCGGGGATCAAACCGATCCTTGAATACCGACATATCTAATAAGAAATGGCAGATATAAAAATCCCGGTGATTAAGCCCGTTTTCATGCACCGTCCTGGCAATTTCCGCCACTTGAGTGATCAACACCCTTTTGAGGTCATGGTCAGGCGGTGAATTGGGCCAGTCACGGCAAAAATCTTCAAGGCTTTTGGTGTTAGCGATTTCTTCGGTGATCACAAAAGATTTAATTCGTGCAGGATTCCGGCCTCTCTGTCCATATCCCACCAGGGGAGTGGTATTAACACCCAATTTTTCAAGACTACTTATTGCCCGCCATTCATTTTGTGCACTAAAAACCGGCAGACGGAATTGCAGGATATTTTTTAGAATTTCTTTCCAGCCTACCCCCCTGTGAAGCTTGGCAAAATAGTATCTATCGCGGAAACTGAACCGTAAGGTTTTTCGGCCCTCCTGCTCGCGATAGACGCTCCCATCCAAAGAAAATAATCCTTTAAAAATATCTTTGCCGCGCCAGTATTCCATCCAGACATCAGGTAATACGATCATGCTGTCACCTGTTCAATAATATCCGCAGCCTTTTCATGGAGGCTGAAGACATCGGTGCTGGCAACGTATTCCATGCCGTTCTTTTTCCATCGGTCTATTTTTTCAGATTTAAGCATGTGAGTCAACAATCCATTGAGCGTTTTTTGCCTGAAAGGTGAAATTACTAATTCTCCGGCATCGGCACGCTTGATATGATAGCTGTAACCGCAAACATCCGTTGCCAGAATCGGAAGTCCGGCCGCCATGGCCTCAATTAAGACCATACCCGCCATTTCTCTATAGGCGGGGTGTATCAATAAGTCGGAGGCTGCCAAGAATCGTGGGACGTCCTCTCTCCCGCCGACAAAACGTATCTGGTTTGCAGCGCCCAGCCGCCTGGCTATCCGTTTAAAAGGTCCCTCTTTATCCTCTCCCACTACCAAGAGGATAGTACTTTCAGAAAGCCTTTTCGGCAAAGAGGAAACAGCCCGAATGGCTCGGTCCACGCCCTTGGTCTTAAAGCCGGAACCGACCATCAGAACTACATTTTGATCAGGCAAAATATCCAGTTCACGACGCAGTCCGGCGCGAATCTCCCCCGCATTATGCGGCGCTAAACGATCCTTAGCAATTCCCGGAGGCAACAAATGAAACCGCTCTTCCTGTGTGCCGTAATAATCAATGAAAGCCTGTTTTTCCTTTTTCGAGAGCAATAAAATTTCCGTCCTTGACTTTTTGCTGAAAACAGCACGTTCCAAACGTAAATAAGTCCGGCAACGCCCTGTCAAATTATACAAGGAATTCCTTGCGCCCGCTTTGGCCGCAAAACATGAATCGGCAGCAAAATAGACATCCAAACCGGGCATCTTGTTGAAACCCACAATCACATCATATTCCTTTGCTGCCAAAAATTTTTCAAGCCCTGCGGCAAAGGATTCACAGCGCCGATGATTGGTAAAACCCCGGCCCGGAAGGATTGAGACCTTTAAATCGTCAGGAAGGTCCCCCTGCCAGTACCGGGCAAACACGTCCACCCGATGGCCGCGGCCCCGGCAGACCTCTACAATGCGCAGCAGGTCTCTCTGCATACCCCCAAAAGGGACATATTCAAACAGGCAAAATGCAAATTTACCCCTTTTTGTCACTTGAAATTGCCTCCTACTTCAATAGTTGCCTTTAGGCTTTCCCTGTCTCTGACAAATTGACTGAATTTAAACGGTCTAAAGACAATTCATCCTGCCAATTTGTAATCAAAAACTCATGAGACGGGTTTATAAATATGCGGGGTCAGAAGGTTGCAGGGTTCAAAAAGCGTTATGAAAACTAAGAATGATGAACTCGTAAAAAGTCAAAATTTCCCTTTTGGCGTCATTCCCCGCATACAGCAGCGGGATCTTCGACAGGCGAAAGCTGGAATCCAGTTTTTCCAATAGGTTCTGGACTCCGGCTGCAGTTTATCCCGCACTGCATGCGGGGCCGGAGTGACGAACTTTGGGACTTTTTACGAGTTCGTCAAGAGTGCCTATGTTTTAATATCATACACTGGAGGGCTTCCCGGAGACAATGATCGAAAAACAGCTCCTTTGAGACGAATCACAGAAGGCTTTTAATTTTTATTCCTTTGTGTTTCAGTCTATTCTTTTGGGAAATGAGTGGCTGGCCTACGATTTTGTCCACCACATAAAACAAATTACCACCTTCTTTTGCGTATTTCCGGCCATAGGAAATAGGTACATCCGGGGTTATATCGCCTAACAGGGATTCGGCCACTGATTTTATCTTCCGTTTTCCCGAAGCCAGCAGCACCACCGTCTTCGCCTCATAGACCAGTTTAGCGCCCATGCTGATAGCGTAGAGGGGACATTCCTTATCAGAGGAAAAATGTCCATCGGCCACGGCGTTGGCTACGGTGTTATTGTCCAGTTTCACTAACATTACTTTGCCGGCGTTGAAAGGGATTCCCGACTCATGGAAGGCCACGTGTCCGCGCCCTCCTACTCCGATGATCTGCACGTCAATCCCGCCGGCCTTTTTGATCTTACGTACATAACCATTCAAAACAGTGTTGCGAATCCACTTCAGGTACTCGGAGGCAGGTTTTGCCTTGATAACAATCGAACGGCCTGCATCTGTACCAGCCTCTTTCCAATCCTTTGGGTGCGATTTAAGTTCACGCATTAATTGTTTTTGATCGATCAAAGAACCGTATGGTACATTTGTCTCTATGAATTTTTTTGTGAGAAGGCTAAAGAACTCCTGGATCATGAAATAGCAGTAGCTCTCAGGATGCATCGTGCGTTGCTGGGCGTTTTCTCCGGGGAGACCCACATATTCATCAAGATTGAAACTTCGAATCCGTCCGCTTTCAAATTCACCGGCATTGGCCGCCTTTACAAGATACTTGTAAAGGCCTGTGGGAGAACTTCCCGTGGCCAATCCCAGAACAAACTCCTGTTGTCTGCGCAGGGTTTGGGTGATATTCTTTTTGACAATTCCGGCAGCCACTTCACTCATATGTTTAAAATTACGCGTCACAAGAATTTTGAATGGCATGAATAACCCTCCTTTTAAAATAAGTGCAACTAAAGTGATCTAAAGTTGCGGAATTCTGTCAATTAATAAAAAGTGGAGCGTAGCGACTCATTAACTTTAGCTCACTTGTAACTTTAGTTCGCTTTCAACTTTTACAGTTCATCCGAGGTTAGGTCTTTAAAAAGATTCCCCCTCTGGCCAAAAGAACAGCGGTGCGTTCTCCTGCCCTGCAATCATCCGAGCGCATCTCTTACCACGTCGGCGATCTGCCCACAGTACTTTTCTGTCAGGTCATCGCTCGGCCCCTCGACCATTACTCGGCAGGCGTTCTGTGTCCCTGAATATCGAACCAATACGCGGCCCTGATCTCCTAATTCTTTTTCCACCTGTTTGATCGCCTCAACCACCTGAGGCACCGTGGAAATATCCGGTTTGCTCTTGACCTCCACGTTGATAAGCTTTTGCGGGAAGATATCCATCATGCCTGCAAGTTCGGAAAGCGGTTTACCTTCCTTGATCATTGCAGCAATCAATTGCAGTGCGGCGATAATGCCATCGCCGGTAGTATGGTGGTTGAGAAAAATCAGATGTCCTGATTCTTCGCCTCCTATCATGGCACCAAGACGCTGCATATCCTCAAGGACATAGCGATCACCCACCTTGGAGGCATGATGTTTAAAACCGTATTTCTTGCATGCAATGCTCAGGCCGAGGTTGCTCATGACGGTGCTGACCACCAGATCGTTTTGCAACTTTCCTTGTTCTTTGAGCATCCTGGCACAAATTATCATGATTTGATCTCCGGTTATGGTCCTTCCCTTTTCATCCACGGCAATTAGACGATCACCGTCGCCGTCAAAGGCCAGCCCAAGAGAAGCACCTGTCTCTAACACACGTTTTTCCAGGTCCTGCGTGTATTGGGAACCGCAATTATCGTTGATGTTGAGGCCGTCGGGATTATTATGGATGACCTCAAGGTCCGCCCCTAACTCCGTGAATGCGGCAGGGGCCACTCTATATGTTGCGCCGTTGGCCGTGTCAAGGACTATCTTCATTCCTTCCATTGACAAATCCCGCGGGAATGTATTTTTCAAAAAGACTATATACCGACCAGGTGAATCCTCCATGCGGTAAGCGCGGCCCATTTCTTTCGATGGAGGGACCATCTCAGGCAGTTTACCGCCAAGTATGAGTTCTTCGATAACCTCCTCCTGTTCGTCTGACAATTTGAACCCATCGCCGGAGAAGATCTTGATGCCGTTGTCCTGATAAGGGTTGTGCGAGGCCGAAATCACGATGCCGGCATCGGCACGCATGCTCTGCGAGATAAAGGCAATACCTGGAGTGGGCAAGACACGGACCAGGTAAGAAACACCACCCATTGAACTGATGCCTGCCTCAAGCGAGCTTTCCAGCATATACCCCGAAATGCGGGTGTCTTTGCCTATAACTACCCTGGTCCTGTGATCCTCTTTTTTGAACAATTTGGCTACCGCCTGCCCAACGGAAAACGCAATTGCAGCGTCCATGGGATGACGGTTTGCTTCTCCCCTAATTCCGTCTGTTCCGAATAGCGTGCCCATAATTTTTTCTCCCTTAATTATTATGAAAGTTTCGATTTTTTTATAAGGGTTGCCAGGTATTTTGTCAAGTTAGCAGCATTTCTGTGAACAATTCATAATTCTGATGACATCTTTAGCGTTTTAAATTCCCTTGACCCTATGGGGACTTCCTGACAATATTGCGATATGATTGATGGTCTTACATTTCGTGACCATCAAAAAATACCTCAGAAACGACTCAAAGGCAAACACACAGTGAAAAATGAGAAACAAAAACTCGTAACGATCGGAGGGGGGAGCGGGCATTTTTCACTCCTCTCCGGCCTGAGAGACTTGGGGGAAATTGATATCTCCGCTGTTGTCTCAATGGCGGACAGTGGTGGAAGCACCGGCAGGTTGCGAGATGAACTTGGGATTTTGCCGCCTGGCGACGTTCTAAAATGCATCCTAGCCCTTTCACCGTATCGCGATATTGCCCGGAAAATTTTTTTGAAAAGGTTTGTAAAAGACAGGCGTTTAAAAGGACACAATGCGGGAAACATGCTTATTACAATGCTTTCGCAATATACGGGCAGCTTTCCCTCAGGCATAAGTGCCCTTGCCGAAATACTTGATGTTCAGAGCACTATCCTGCCTGTTACTACTGACAGGGTGACCCTTGTAGCCGAATTGACCGACGGCACGCGCATATATGGACAAACAGCCATTGACATACCACAAGGCAGCCAGAGGGAGAGAATCCAGGATGTCTTCCTGGTACCGCACTACAGTGATTCCATTTCCGTTTATCCGCCGGTCATTGAGGCAATAGAAAGTGCACACCATATAGTCATAGGCCCGGGTGACCTGTTTACGAGCATTATTCCGAACCTCATTGTACCAGGCGTCAAGGAGGCGCTTCGTAAAACAAACGCTACCATATCTTATGTTATAAATATCATGACCAAATTCGGCGAAACCCATCAATTTAAGGCACAAGACTTCGTTAAAACCATTGAGGAGTCCTTACAGAGACGTTTTCACGGAATAATATATAATACGAGAAAACCGGGAGTGAAAATCCTGGCGCAGTACGCAAAACAAAAAGCGGAATTTGTCACAGTCGATGAAACTGATAAGTGGTGGGGAAATCGCAACATGTATGGGGCGGACATATTACATGTATCCGGAAGTATAATACGACACAACTCAAAAAATCTGGCATCTCTGATAAAACAAATTCTGCTCCGGGATAATTAAAAAAGATGAAAGACCTGAACATCATAATCATTACGGGCCTGTCAGGTTCTGGAAAAAGCACGGCCATTGACGCCTTGGAAGACGTGGGCTATTTCTGCGTGGACAACATGCCGATCTCACTATTGCCGAAGTTCCTGACTCTCCGTTCAGGGGGTGTCTCTGAGGTCCAGAAACTCGCGTTTGGCATGGATCTAAGACAGAAGCAATTCGTTTTGAAATATCGAGAGATTTTTCATCGGTTGCGAGAAGAAGGTTATCATATGGAGATCCTTTTCCTGGAGGCATCCGAAGAAATTCTTTTGAAGCGCTACAGTCAGACTCGAAGACAGCATCCGGTGTTTGAAGCCGGCGGTCTCATCGACAGCATTCGGGCTGAAAGAGAGCAACTTAAAGGCATAAAAGAGATCGCAGACAGGGTCATTGATACATCCAATTTGACGGTACACCAGCTTAAAGACCTTATAATCCAACATGCAAACCGGGGCATCAAGACAGAAAGGATGCGGATCTCGCTTCTTTCCTTTGGTTTCAAGTACGGTATCCCACTTGAAACGGACCTGCTCATAGATGTCCGGTTCATCCCGAACCCCTACTTCACACCTGAATTGAAAAGTCTGAACGGCAAAGATGAGAAGGTCAAAAAATTTGTGAATAAATGGCCTGAAACTAAGGAATTTTTTAAAAGGTATTTTTCCCTCCTTGAATATTTACTCCCCCTCTATAAAAAAGAGGGTAAATCATATTTGACAATTGCAGTGGGGTGTACCGGAGGAAAACACCGCTCGGTAGCTATCGCTGAAGAAATTTTCTTATATTTCAAAGACATCAACGGGGAAGTGACTTTAACCCATCGGGATATTGAAATGTCTTGACAAATATGTCCAGGACTAAGTCAAACTGCAAGCTAAGGTGTTAATTTTACGACAATAATTGCTGTATTTAAAATCCCCCCTACCCCCCCTTTTTTAAAGGGGGATTGAGGGGGATTTTTGTCCACCTGAAACTGCGACTTCGACGTTTCCCTGACAAATATGTCTGACCGTTTTTAGTAAAACCTAGGTTAAGCGGTTCACGGTTCAGGGGTTACAACCTTTGAACCATTGAACCGTGAACCTGACAACCTGAGTTACAATTGAGGTAATAAAATGACAAAAAATTCAAAAAGTAAAAACATCCTGAATCAGTTGCTGGATAAAGGAGTCCGCATCCCATGCCCTGAAAGCGTGGAGATCGGTCCTGATATTGACCCGGAAAGGGTGTCCGGTGACGATGTTACAATTTATTCAGGGTGCAAGATCTTTGGGCAAAAAACCCTTATCATGTCTGGTGTGGAGCTTGGATACGAAGCGCCGGTAACCGTCCACAATTGCCAGTTGGGTAAAAAAGTCAAGTTAAAGGGCGGCTTTTTTTACGAATCCTGCTTCTTGGAAGGATCCGGTATGGGCTCCGGCGCCCAGATTCGGGAGGCATGCCTTCTCGAGGAAGGGGCCAAGGGAGCCCACACTGTGGGGCTGAAACAGACCATCCTGTTACCCTTTGTGACATTGGGAAGTCTCATCAACTTCTGCGATTGTTTGATGTCCGGTGGAACCGATGAAAAGAACCACAGCGAGGTGGGGAGTTCCTACATCCACTTTAATTACACTCCGAACCAGGACAAGGCAACACCCTCACTTATAGGTGACGTCCCCAAAGGGGTCATGATCAATCAGAGACCCATATTCTTAGGTGGGCAGGGTGGACTCGTGGGTCCCGTCAGGATAGATTTCGGCAATGTGGTTGCCGCAGGTGCCATCGTTCGTAAGGATATCCTTAAAGAAGACACTATTCTCTTAGGTAGTCCGACTTTGACAAAATCCAGGCCCTTTCATCCGGGTTTGTATAACAATGTCAAGCGAATTATCGACCTCAATACCGGTTACATTGCAAACCTCATTGCGCTTCGAAGGTGGTACTTGGACGTTAGGTCTGGATTGATGAACCAGGGACCTATGGGTAACGCCCTGTTAGAGGGTGCCCTGGAAAAATTGGACAAAGCCATTCAGGAAAGGCTCAAACGGTTAGGGGCCGTGGCAGGCCGAATGCCCCGATCCATCGAGATATATAAAGAGGTCACCAGCGGCAATTCGAATAAAGCCCTAATTCAAAGAAAGAAGGAATTCTCTGAAAAATGGCCAGAACTGGAGCAAGTCTTTAAAGACAGCCTTGCCTGGGAGGGCGATTCATCTCAAAAAGACCGGTTTTTGAGCACCCTTGAAAAAACGAGCCGTGCGAAAGGCGAAAACTACGTGGATACTATCAAAGGCCTCGATGAAAACGAAGCGTTGGCCGGGACGATTTGGCTGCAAGACATTGTCGATAAAATCACGGAACATATCTGGAAGCTATTACCCGGCTTCACGGAAAAAAGGTAAATGAGGCTGTAACTGCTCAGGTTCACGGTTCAAGGGTTCACGGTTTAAGGTTAAGGGACGATGAAGATTGAACGTTTTGAAGATATTGAGGCTTGGCAACTGGCACGAGAATTGACTCGGAAAGTGTACCGTCTGACAAAGAAGCCAGAATTTGCGAGGGACTATGGGCTGAAGAGACAGATACAAGATGCTGCCGGGTCATCGGTGCATAATATTGCCGAAGGTTTTGACTCCGAGACGAATGGGGAGTTCATCCGTTTTTTGCGATATTCTAAACGGTCTTGCTCGGAAGTCCAGAGCGAACTCTACATCGCCGTGGATGAAGGATACATATCGCCCGGCGAATTCAAAGATGTCTGCGAGCAGGCCAGACGAACACGTGCTGCCGTTCGTGGTTTTATCAATTATCTCAAGAAAAATGAAAAGCGCAAGTCGAAAATCCCGGACTTTGAGCGGGGGCGACCAACCGTGAACCTGACAACCCCAGTAGAGACTGAACTCACTCAAATTCCTCTGACTCATCCGAAGGATATAACAGGTACAGACTTTCATCTTTTATTTTTTCAGGGTCTTCGCGAAGGAGGTATTCCTCAGCGTCCTTCCGGAATGCCTTTGCCCGCCTTTCCAGATCCTCTAACTGCTCAGTCACGCCCGTATCCCGCAACATTGCCTTGACGGAATGAAATATATCTTCACTGCCATAGAGTAGTGTCCCTTCCTGCAGGATCTTACAGGCTAAGATATGCTTGAAAGAGTCAAACCGCAACTGTTCCCGTACACGAGTCAGGTCCTTCACAATATAGTCGATCTCTTCCCTCAAGTGCGGGGCAATCAAAAGCTTGTACTTTTCCTGGTAAATGGCATCGTCCAGTCTTCTGATCAAATCCTCGCCACACCCATCATTCACGATCACAACGATATCCATGTCCGACCCGTTCACGAGCTTTCCGGTACTTCTTTCCGGCCGGGGCACATCATGGGCCATGTTATAGACAATGTCTCCAGCGATGATAAAACAGGCATCATCACTCAGGGGACGTTCGGTCACAAGTCTGCTCGAGAGACCCGAGACTACACGGAAGGCCAATTCGAGCTTACCTCTGCTGACCTCCTCAATATGGGAGGCCACGCTCCGGGTCCTTTTTTCCAATGAATTAAACTCCCCGAAAAGACCAACGACGGAGTAAGTCAAAAACTCCCTGAAAATGGATGGGGAAAGACGCGCAAGTTCCTTGAGTCTGCGATCCAGCCTGAGGTATTGAGTCCCCGCAGTCCGCATGGCTAAGTCTTGAGAAAGCTTGCAGGTTCTCCAAAGGATCAGGCCATCACCACCCACAATTTCCCATATCTCCGCACCGGTCAGAGGCCCTTTTTTCTTTATAAGGTTGATAATTTTTTTTTCCATTTAAAATTTATTGGGTATGCACATTACCCAACTGTCAACACAAGATTAACAAACAGATGTTATGGTCATCCATTTAGCAATGAGAACCGCAGAATTTCGAACAAGAAATGCTGAATGTCGAAGTATTTTAACTTTTGCGGTTCGAAATATTTTGTTCGGTGTTCGATATTAAACTATCTTTGCATCGATTTGCCCCAAAGACGATATAAGGTCGAGCCAAATGCATACCCACCTAAAACTTTTCGATAGCTCGATCCACTCTATCTTTCAACCGCAAAGCATCTTTCTGCTCAATTCGTGATATGCCTGCAGATAACCTCAAAAAATCCAGAAACCTGGGATCGAGCCCTAAACGGTGCGTGTAGTGGGCCCCTGACATCGGGCTTGAGACTTGCTTTAATTGTCCTGAAAGCCGCCTTGAAAAACGCTCGAACCGTTCACGAAATGATTCCGTCTTTAACATATCAACACGGTTTTTGTCGACAAGCTGATAAAGGAGATAGGCATTGGCCCTGGGATTCAGCCGGGTAGAAAAAAAAGGATATGCGCGAAAAAAAGATTCCTTAGTGAAAAACCTTCCATCTTCTTTCCGGGCAACGAGAGACAAAAGGGGGTGGCCCCACCCCATCATTTTAAAAAGGGGATTGATCCTTTTACTCGAGTAGGCAAAAGAGTCAAGTCCATGGGCCAGGTGGAGCCAGAATTTTCGCTCATTGACGTCCAGTTCCAGAAAGATTTTCGAGTCCGGGCAGTTCTCCCTCCTGCACTTTTCACCATAATCAACACTAAAACGGAGATCCTTTCCCTCGTTTTGCGCGGGATGGAGCAGGCAGCCCACCAACTTGCATGCCTTATCCAAGTATCCAAGTGCCCAGCAACTGAATCCGGTTATAGGTGAAAGCCCTTCCTTCCTTGTCTTGTAGGCCGAGGTATTTTCCCTGAGCATCCTTTGAATCGCGTTTTTGTGCTGTATGTGTTCATAACCTGAAGGCCGAATGGGCGGGCAACAGGCAAAACAGCTCTTTTCACCATCCGGAAAACAGAGGGTAGGTTCAAATTGGGGATTCGGAATTGACATTATTGACATAGCCGCAAAAAAGCGCCCGTCCTCCGCAGTGGCTGCTACGGAGGGTGGACAAAATACGCAAAAATAAAAATGGGGAAATCCACCATGCCGTGGCAAAAAATCCCCCCAACCCCCTTTTTTAAACTGGGCCTGTCCCACATCTCGTGCTGGACACAGGGGGTAGAGAAGAGCATTTTGGGTCCCTCAAGAGGGGTAGGAGGGTTTTTCTGACGTGACTGCCGGGAGGGCGCCGTCTTTTCTCGACTTAGCAGTGGGGGAAACCGCAGCTCGACGAAGTCGAGAATGCGGAGGGGGCAAGACTCCCCCGCAGATAAGTCGCTGAAAAGACCAGCCCGGGAGGCTCGGAACGGAAGAAAAGCCCTACTGCCCCTCGAATCAGGGGCAGAAGATGCGTTTAACCTATCACCCTGCAATTGTACACCCCCTGTGTCCAGCACCCAACTTATGGGTAAGGGTCCGTTATTAAGGGCGGGCGAGGGGGGATTTTCGCATTATCATTTTTCTCCGATTCCTTGCTAAGGCCCGTTTATCAGTCACTTCGTCCGATTCATCAACGATCTCTCTTCCCAAAATTTCTTCTAAGATATCTTCCAGCGAGATCAACCCTGAAAGCCCTCCATATTCATCAAGGACCACAAAAAGATGCTGCCTTAACTGCAAGAATTCCGTCAGCACCTGATTCAGTCGGGCCGTCTCAACCACAAAATGAACAGGCCTCATCAAATCAGTAAGCGGCATATTTTTTCCACCCTCTGAAAGGGCTATAAGAAATTCCTTTGTGAGTACAATGCCGACTATGTCCTCTATGTTCTCGTCATAGACAGGAAAACGGCTGTGCTCCCATTTGGTTGTCAATTCGCTCGTTTCTTCTAAGGTAAGATGCTCGCTGAGGGAGAAGATCACTGTCCTTGGCGTCATCACGTCTTTGACGGTCTTGTTTTGCAGTGTCAGGATATTTTCAATGGCCCGGTCCTGGTAGGGCTTGATACCACCCGTCCTGAGGCTCGAATGGGCCATTACCCGGATCTCTTCTGCAGTTATATCTTCCTCGGCCTTATTACGGGTAATCATCCTTGTGATCAGACTGCTCAACCATATGGCAGGCGTCATTAACCAGACTAGCCACTGCAATGGATAGGCGATCAGGGGCGCTAATGACCTTCCATAAACAACGCCTGCTGTCTTGGGTACGATTTCGGAAAAGATCAAAACAGCCAAGGTAAATACGGCGGAAAAATATCCCAGCCACTCACTTCCAAAGACCACACTTGCCGCCGATCCGGCAATGGCCGCTCCGGCAGTATGGGCAATGGTATTTAGAGACAATATGGCCGCAATGGGTCGTTCCACATTATCCTGCATTTTCTTAAATATCTTGCCTGTGGGCTTTCCCGCCTGGAACATCGCCTCAATGTGTCTTGCAGGTAAAGAGTAAAGGACCGACTCAAAAAGGGAACATCCGGCAGATATGAAAATGGCAAAACTTACCGCAATAATTAATTCTAACATGGGTTATTTAACCTCCCCAATTCTTCGGGCCTGTTGATATTAAAAAACGACCGAAGTTCCGGGTCAAAACGCCGGATCTCATTTTCTTTTAAATAGCGAACAGAAACCTCGGGGAAAATTCGGATGGTCTGGTATTCGTGAACGTCAATCAACTTTCTGACGGCCGGAATGCAACGCCCGGCGTAAAGGGCATGGAGGGTTTCCATTTTCCCGGATATCTCAGGGACTACCACGTCAAAATCGCCCCTGATCCCTACCAGGTGCCGGATCAGGTCCGGGTTGAGGAAGGGCATATCACATGCCACAAAAAAGCCTGCATCGTTCGTGATTGAATTAAGGGCAGTGTAAATCCCGCCTATGGGTCCGAGGCCCTTGATCAGGTCCTCATACATGGGAAGTTCAAGATAGGCATATTCATCGGGGGTATTGGTGATAAGGACCAAATCCTGAAACAAGGACCCCATCACCCTGATGACGTTTTCTATCAAGGGAATGCCGTTAATTTTCGCGAGGGCCTTGTTTGTTCCGTAACGGCTGCTCTTTCCCCCGGCAAGGATAACGCCTGTAACATCTTTGTAAATGGTTAACATCTAAAACCCAATAATCCGCCTGGCATGGGTGTACACGCGGTTGGAGCCCCCTGCCATGTCCATTAGGGTGATATTGTAGAATTTTGCCGCCTCCACTGCCTTTGAGCTTGGCCGGGACATGGCCACAAAAACGGGGAAACCGGCCCTCGCAGTCTTGAGAATCATTTCCAGGCTGGCCCGGCCGCTCGAGACCAGGATCTTATCATCGCGGGAAATCCTTTGAATCAAAGTGGCCCCGATCACCTTGTCTAATGCGTTATGGCGTCCAACATCCTCGGAGTGAACGACCTCATTTCCATCTGCATCGAAGAGAACGGCAGCGTGTGCTCCTCCTGTTTTTTGATAGAGGGGTTGAAACTCCTGAATGCCTTTGGCAAATCCCTTCAGGACCTCCATTGCAAAGCGGTGCCGGCTTTTTATTCTGGTCACACCATTTTTTAATTCATAGTAATTTTCCTTCCCGCAAACACCGCAACTGGAAAAGGAAACCCTTTTACCTTTTGTAGGCCGGGGATATGCCCTTCCAGGGGAAATTTTCATTTTAGCCTCGGTGACCCGCTCTCCATCATTTTTCCCCACAACGGAGATGACGCATTCGTCAATTTCCGAGACGCTATCGATCAGCCCTTCCGTGAAAACAAAACCAAACACTAACTCCCTGACCATTTGAGGCGTAATCATGATAAGGATACTTCTTTCCTGATTGATTATTATTTCAATGGGAGCTTCAAGGATAAGACTGCTTGACGCGGGAAAAAATTTCCCCTTCGAGTGGGTAAAAGTGCGCAAATTTTTATACATGTTGTGAGGTTCCATCGTGCGTATTTCCTCAATATCATGGGGATAAGACCCATAGGGCCTGCCCCCGGCGGGGTCAACTCCGAATTAGGAAATTAGGCGTAAGCCTTTTATGTTGCCCCAACATAATTGAGTGATTACCATTGTGCACTATTCATTGCTGTCCAAAAACCAATGTCACGAATTAAAGGCAAAATCATCCCCCCCTTTGTAAAGGGGGGTCGGGGGGGATTTTATGCAACCGGTTGAAAATCCCCCTAAAGTCCCCCTTTAGAAAAGGGGGACTTTACTTGTCAAATGCTTTGAGAAGATTTTTGACACAAATCGGTGTCCAAAACCAAAACCTATTTTGGACAAAAGGATGCATCCTAAATTTTATACCCCAATGGAAACGCCGGGTCACCAAAAAATATGCGGAACTCTCATTTTATTGACATCTGCCCTCAACATGGTATGATTAAAGAAAATTCAATGGGCCTGATGCCGAGGAAGGAATATCTTGAGTAGAGACGATCTAATACAGATAGAAGGAGAGGTCACCAGGGTTTTAGGTGGCGGCACCATGGAAATTCAATGTGAAAACGACGTTACCATAAGGGGTGTACTCTCCGGCCGGATGAAAAAACACCGTATCAAGGTCATGGTTGGGGACCGCGTGCAGGTCAGCGTCTCTCCTTACGACACAACCCACGGATTGATAACCTACCGTTTTTGAGATCTTTCATACACTTCTCGCAAATTTCACTCTTTGCTAATGAATCGCAGGGCTATACCTGTGTGATGAACGCGAAATCCCCCCTATCCCCCCTTTAATAAAGGGGGGAATCATAAAAAGTCCCCCTTTTGTAAAGGGGGGTTGGGGGGATTTTAATCCCTCTCACAAATCTCGACCAGGACACCGTTTGTCTCCTTTGGATGTATAAAGGCGATTTTTGCACCTCCGGCCCCGCCCCTTTGCTCCTTATCGATCATCCGAACCCCTTTTGCCTTTAATTCATCGAGGGCCTCTTCAATATTTTCAACTCTAAAGGCGATATGCTGGACCCCTTCACCGCGGGCATCTATGTATTTGGCCACAGGCCCGTCCGGTTCAGTGGATTCCAATAATTCCAGCTCGCTGTCCGTAATGGGCAGAAAGGCGACATTGACCTTCTGATCGGCCACATTTTCAATCTCTTCGATCTTGAGGCCAAGAATTTCCGTATAAAATTTACCCGCCTGTTCAATGCTCTTAACGGCAATACCAATGTGATCAATGTGTTTTATTTTCATGATATCCTCCTTAAAATATATTTATACAAGCCATATACCTGCATAAAATCCCCCCCATCCCCCCTTTAAAAAAGGGGGGCGAGGGGGGATTTTGCCCTTTAAAGTAGATACCCACGGACTTACGCCCGTGGCACTTATTTAATGATGTTTTTAATTTTAGCCTTGCCAGTCAACCTAAGGCCTTATGCCAGGGGTCTTCTGCTAATATTTAATACTTCCCCCCTTTTCTAAAGGGGGGCAAGGGGGGATTTTTTCTACCTACCATCTGGACTTTGACATTTCCCCGGAGTCAGGAAGATTTTTACAAACGTTCGTATATCCGCTCAATAACACCATCAATATTCTTGAGCACTTCTCTGTCTGAAAACCTCAACACGGTAAATCCAAGACCTGCCAGATATCCGTCCCTGACCGTGTCTTTTTTCCTTCCCTCCTCAGAATAATGCTGGCCACCGTCAATTTCGATAACAAGCTTTGCCTTCGGACAATAAAAATCTACAATATAATTACCAATATTTTTTTGTCTGTAAAAATTATAACCCTTTAGCCCTTTTCTCCTGACCTTTGCCCAGAGGAACCGTTCCGCATCGGTCATGTTCTTTCTAAACTCTCTGGCAAATTCCTTTAGATTCTTGTTGAACGGGATCATCTGCTAAAATCCCCCTCGATCCCCCTTTAAAAAAGGGGGAAGATTTTAATACTCCATGGAACGAAAGTGCACCTTTCCTGACGCCCGGACAAATTTTACACATGCCCGGCAGACACCCTATTTTCCCCTCTAAAAAAGGGGAAGAGTCTAATTCTCCATGGAGAATTAGACTCTTCCCCTTTTTTAGAGGGGAAAATAGGGTGTCGCCCCGGCAGACACCCTATTTTCCCCCCTTTTTTAAAGGGGGGCCAGGGGGGATTTTTTACTCCTGTTCTTGTACCAAAAAACTTGCCTTTAAACCATCTCATGATTATACTTCGAAAGTAAATAAAGCACTAAATTTTTTAAATAACAAATACAAAAATCCACAGGTTCCGCACATGAAAAACGATCCTTTCAATTTTGTCCAGCCAAATCAGCAACAAGCCAATCAGCCTCAGGCGGATTTTCAGGACCTGGAGGCCACCGAGCTTTATTGCCCGAAGTGCGGCAGGGCCGTGCCGGTCAGAAAATTTCTTCTCCTGATCCTGCCCGACGGCGACAAATATGAATACCGTTGCCAGTTCTGCGGCACCAAGGTGGGAGAGAAGACCGACCGTTCCGGGCAGTTCTATGGTGTTCTCAAATCCTGAGCTTTACGAAACTGGAAATTTGATACCCCAAATAAAATCCTTATTACCCCTATCCAGACCCCTTCTTCTTACGCAAAAAAGCCGATAGCAGAAATTAATGGCACCATCGCCCCCCTTTAATCACATAGGGTTTAATTCCCCGCCGCTTGCGGCGATTTGTCATTCCGGCGAAAGCCGGAATCCAGGAATCTACACTGGATGCCGGATCAGGTCCGGCATGACATCTGATACCCCGCTACTCTGCGGCGGGTTTGTTCATTAAAGGGGGGCAAGGGGGATTTTATACTCTAAGGACATTTTTTGTCACAAATCGCTGTCCGTAATCAAAACCGATTTTGGTCAAGATTGAGGATGGTATTCGCCTGACACAACATATAGTGCCCACAGGAAAAACCATGCATACTCTAATAAATAAAATAAACAATAAATTAAATAATTTATTGACATATTTCTTTGAAAGGTGATATAAATTGAAAAATTTTTTATGCGTAGTGTTTATTTCAGTAAATCTAAGACATTAGCCCGTAACAGGGCAAAAAATGAAGGGGGGTGATCGCGGGGAAACGCTACGTAAGATGTGGATGCGGCTATTTGGGTTATAAGTAATTGTTTTTGAAAAACCTTTCTTTAGGAGGAAAGAGTAATGAAAAAGTTTTTTATTGTAGCAGTCGCGTGCCTGTTGGCAGTGGCCTTTACGGCTCCTGTCATGGCCGAAGTCAAGGTGGGCGGCATTGTCTTCACAGACATCATGTGGGACAACAGAAGCGATGATTTTATGCAGGCTACTACTGGTGGGGCAAACCAGGATAGCGTCACCTCGGTCAGGATGCATGAAACCTTAGCCAGCAGGGTCTATTTCAAGTGGGCCAATGATGACGGCGTGGGCATGTTTATCGAGTTAGGCCTCGGTGGTACCATTGAAGGTGGTGGTGGCCAGTTAGGTCCCGAGGGCGTCTACCTGAGACATGCCTATGGCTGGTGGAAAAAGAGTGATGGCTTCCGGCTTCTCGTCGGTATGACCACCTCGGTTTTTTCACCACTTAACAGTTCCCAGTTGATGGGTTTTGCCTTGGTAGGCGACGGTACATACGGAACCCCCAGGGCACATGCCATTAACTGCGGCTACGGTAACATCTACGTAGAGCGTGCCCCCCAGATCAGGGGTGAGTGGTATTTTGGAGCCAACTTCCTCAAGATCGCCCTGGCAGACTGGCTGAACGACGGCCAGGGAAAGACCCCTGGCTTGAACAATGATGTGGCAGGCGGGCAGGTGGCCATAGAGGACACCAAGATCCCGAGGATCGATTTGGGCATGAAATTCATGTTAGGGAGCTGGGCTCTTTATCCCGGTCTCACCTATATCAATCGCACCTATGAAGGTAATCGTTCAGGCGACGATGACGACTTTACAGTCTGGGCCGCCTCCCTCGGTCTCAAGGGTGGCATTGGTCCCGTGACCATCACCATTGAGGGAAACTATGCCCAGAACGGCTCCGCCGGCGGTCTGTTTGGCGCCAACACCAGTTATGCCACAGGACCCTATGGTGGAAATGCGTCACCTACACTTAATGCCAACGGCAAACTGTATGATGCCACGACCTGGTGCGGTTTCATCAATGTTGCGTTCAAGGTGGCCCATGCAACGGTCAACCTCGTGTATGGTATCGCCGATACCAACCTGGACAGAGGGCCCGGCGTTGGAGATATTGACTATACCTCCGAGCAGTATGGTATAAGTGTCCCGATCCCGATTGCCAAGACCTTTATAATCCGGCCGGAAGTCTTCTACATCGATGAGAATGATCAGGAGAATCAAGGAGCGGCGGATGTGGATTTGGGTACGCAGTGGATCTATGGCATAAACTTCCAGATCATGTTCTAAACTGAAACCTTAATGTAACAAAGGTGCCCGGGCACTGCCCGGCACCCCGGAAAAACTGAGCCCCCTTTCCCAAATTTAGGAAAGGGGGCTTTTTATTGGATAAATTAACTGAAGAGGATCAGGATTCAAGGGGTCGAGGCCTGCCCTGTCGCGACACTATGATTACTTAAGATATATGCTAAACTTCATAATGATGATGGTTTATCGACAATCCAGTAAGATTAATCGGTCTGGGCCAGGGGTCGAGTGAAAGACTTAATAATTGTAATAGGTTTTGGTATAGGACCGGGATTTGAGTTAAAAATCTTCTCAAAACATTCGACGATTAAAGTCCCCCTTTTCTAAAGGGGGATTCAGGGGGATTTTCAACCCCTTGCATAAAATCCCCCCTTGCCCCCCTTTAGAAAAGGGGGGATGAGGGATGCTTCATGACAACCTGAATTTCTGCTGTCAAAGCGTTTTACGAAAAATCAAATAGTTACCTGTCCAAAAATGCAGATTTAAATTTATTTTGGACAGCAATGATATTGCATATAGATGGAATGTAAGCCGTAGGCGAAATCCTGAATTACACCCGACTACTCCTGGTCTCCCAATTCCAGAATCACCACAATACTTTTTCCCCCTTTTGACATAAACTGCCAGCCCTCCTTGACCGAGATGACAACGAGCTCATCCTGCCCGTCATTATCCACATCCCTGATCTGGTAGGCCGTGACCGCGCCCGAGAACTTGATGGTCTTTACCGCCGTTGAAAGGGTGAGCCCGTCCCATGTCAGGAATCTGAGTTCCCCGTTCTTGTACATCCTTATGTTTTCCGTCAGGCCTCGGAGGGTATCGGTGTTGTTGCAAACGGCCACCTCTATCTGACCATCCTGATTCAGGTCGGTCAGCAATACCCTGGGCGTAAAATGAAGATTCTTGGGCAGGGCAACGTTGTCTATCTGGTAAAGAAGACTCCCCCCCAAGGGCTCACTGCTGCGCCAGAGTTCCTCTCCTTCTTCATCAAAAAGAAAAAGGTTGTCGTTTTTGCTCAAAAGGGCCGTATTGAGCTTTTCCTCGCCGGTAATGTACCCGACCGCAAAGTTAAAGACATTGGCCCTACCTGGCAGCATGTCGGTCTTGCCCTCATCAACGATCTGCCCGTTTTCCAATTTGAGGATGTGCATGTCCTTGGTCAGGCCCATGTCAACATATCGTTTCTGCCCGATGAGCAGATCCCCCTCAACCGGATGCCGCATAACCCTCAAAAACCAGGAAAGCCCTGAGACCAGTTTGCGATATTGGCCTTTATCCCACTCCAGAACAAAGGAATCGGCCCCCGACATGGTGAGGTTACTCACATAGATCTCGGCCCGGCCGTTTCCGTTGAGATCGGCCACGTCCACCCACACGTAATTGGCGGACCATGCCCCTTTGATCTTTATTGTCTGCGCAAATGTGCCCTCTACATACCTGTAGATATGGAGGGCCTTCTGGCCTATGCAGACCAGTTCGTTCTTGCCGTCGCCATCCACGTCGCCGATATCCATTCCAAGGATGGCCGCGTTTATCTTGCTTGATCTTTTATTCTGCTTTTTCCAGAAATCCTGCTTTACCCTTATCAAACCTGAAGGGCCTGCCTGTCTGTAACGCTCAGACGGCATCCTCACATACGACCGCGGTGCCAGTCTCCGGCCCAGGATCTTTGAGTTGATGTCCAGGGCAAACTGGTTTACGGTGGGGATGACTGCGTCCATGCCCTTTGTCTGGTTGAAGGCAGCGAGTAGTTCATCCGACTTGGTCACATCAAAGATTTTGGCATCAATGCTAACGCTCTCCCCGAATATGGTAAGGCTTCCCAGGATGACATAGTCCGCGCCAAGGGCCTTGCCTATGGCGAGGGCCTTTTCTCTGTCAAATGGTGCCTGATATTCGGATACCTTCTGCTTTACAATCCCCTTTTCCATCACCTCCACCTTGTCCTTCCACATGAGCCTGGTGGTCAGCATATCCAGTATCCCGGTCTGGAGGAAGGAGAGATCGCGGTCGGCATTCATGGTGAAGGGGAGGATGGCGACCTTTTTAGGGGCTTTTGCACCGAAAACCGGGGTCTGAATCAGGCCGGAAATCAGGAAAACAACAAAAACAAAGAGGGGCAACAATATTAAATGATGATTTTTTTTCATTTTTATTCCACCTTAATTACAGAATTAATTTCTTTCAATAATTTCGATTGTATAAAATAAAGGGAACAATCCCCATCCCCCCTTTAATAAAGGGGGGCAAGGGGGGATTTTATGCAACGGGTTGAAAATCCCCCTAAATCCCCCTTTAGAAAAGGGGGACTTTAATCGTTGAATGTTTTGAGAAGATTTTTAAACTCAAATCGCGGTCCTAAACCAAAACCTATTTTGGACAAGAGTGAATGTGCATAAAAACTTTTGTGTGTATAGCATCTTCTTTTGCGAAATGTCAAAATCTTTACATGCCGCGCGCTCCGGATAAACAGGCAGGTGGTCAGGGCCAAAACGTCCTCAGCGTAGGGTCTACGAGCCGGAGGCCCGGAGGAAATGGTTTTCTAAGGAGAAACAACGCTGTAACCCCCTGAAAAAGGTAACATCTTGACAAAATGTCAGGCCTGTGGGATTAAGGGGTGTATCATTCAAACATAAGGAGAGAAAGTCATGAAAGTTCTCATAAGCGATGCCATGTCCGAAGTGGGCGTAAAGATCTTTGAGGAAACACCGGACATTGACGTGGACGTCAATACCGGGCTCACACCGGAAGAACTCAAAGGGATTATCGGCGAATATGACGGTCTTGCCATTCGGAGCGCCACTAAAGTCACGGCAGACGTCATTGGGGCGGCCCACAACCTCAAGGTAATCGGCAGGGCGGGAATCGGCCTTGATAATGTGGACATACCTGCTGCAAGCCAGAGGGGCATTGTGGTAATGAACACACCCGAGGGAAACACCATCACCACGGCGGAACACACAATGGCCATGATCATGGCATTGTCCCGCAACATTCCCCAGGCCACGGCCTCCCTCAAGCAAGGCAAATGGGAAAAGAAGAAATTGAAGGGCCGGGAACTTTTCAACAAGACCTTAGGCCTGGTGGGATCCGGACACATCGGCCGCATTGTGTCGGACCGGGCCAAGGGAATGAAGATGAAGGTCATTGTCTATGACCCGTATATCAAGCCGGAAACCCTTGAAAAGTTGGATCTGGAACCGGTCTCTTTTGACGAACTGCTTAAAAGGGCGGATTACATAACAATCCACACGCCCAAGACCGATGAAACCACAGGCCTGTTCAACAGGGAAACCATTTCCAGGATGAAAAAAGGTGCCATGTTGATAAACTGTGCGCGCGGCGGAATCGTCAATGAAAATGACCTTTACGAAACCTTGGAGACCGGGCATTTGGGTGGTGCGGCACTTGATGTGTTCGCCACGGAACCACCCGGCGAAATAAAATTGATGGGTCTTGCCAACTTCATATGCACGCCACATTTAGGCGCCTCAACCGAAGAAGCCCAGGACAACGTGGCCAAGGATGTGGCCGAACAGATCGTCGCCTACCTCCTTCACGGATCGGTCAAAAATGCCGTTAATGTCCCCGGTATCAGCGCCGAACTCATGAACACACTCAGGCCCTATGCCACCCTGTTGGAAAGGATGGGTTCTCTTCAAACCCAGCTTGCGGAAAGCGCAATTGTGGAAGCGGAAATAGCATATTCAGGCAAAGTTACCGAATATGACCTGGCCCCTTTGACAACTGCCATGCTAAAAGGCATGTTGACCCCCATCCTTAAAGATGACGTGAACTTTGTCAATGCCCCTTACGTTGCTGCTGATCGCGGGATAAAGGTCGTAGAGTCAAAACGCCGGACCCACGAGCATTTTGCCAGCCTCATCAAGCTCAGGGTCAAGACATTGGAAGGCGAAAATATTGTTTCCGGCACTATCTTTGGAAAAGACATGCCCAGGATCCTCCGTATCAACGACTTTTACTTAGAGGCCATTCCCGAAGGACACATCCTCCTTATAAATAATCAGGACCGCCCGGGTGTTATCGGCAAAATAGCCACCACCCTCGGAAAAGGCTCCATAAACATCAGCCGAATGCAGGTGGGCGAGGAAAAGGACAAAAAGCAAAACATCATTCTTTTGACCACAAGTACGGCGGTTCCGGATGAGGTACTTGAAGAACTTCGGGGTTTGGAGAACGTTTATTCTGCAAGGAAAATAGAACTATAGGAGCTACACAATGAATGAAGAAGAAAAAGGTTTTGTCATTAAGGACAGGAGATCATTTGACGAAAAAGGAGAGTTAAAGGATAGTGAGTCTGAAAAGGATAAGAAAGCGGAAGGTGAAAAAAAAGAGGCTGAACCCGGGAAAGAGGCCCCTAAAAAGGAGACCGAAAGACCCCCTTTGCCGGAAGTCAACTTCTCCACACTGATCTTCAGCCTCAGTTCTTCCGCCCTCTTTCATCTCGGTGAAATCGCCGACCCGCAGACCGGTGAAAAAAAGAAAGATCTGCCTTTAGCCAAACATGCCGTAGACACTATTGTCATGTTGAGGGAAAAGACCAAGGGAAACCTGACGGAAGAAGAGCAGAAATTTATCGATAGTGTCTTAAATGACCTCCAGTGGCGTTATGTAAAAGCCGCTGAATGAAGAGTTAAGATTTGAGTATTCAAAATTCCAGAATCAAGCGTTTTGCCTCAAATAGTCAATCTTCAATCGAAAATAGTAAATTACTTGCCCCTGCCAAACTAAATATCCGGCTCAAGGTGACCGGTTGCAGACCGGACGGGTATCACGAGCTGTTCTCAATCATGGTCCCTGTCAGCCTGTTTGATCATCTTGAACTGGAAATGACCTTCAGGGGCCCGATCAGGCTTACCTGCCAGGGCATCTCTGTACCCGATAACGAAGAAAACCTTGTTTACAGGGCAGCCCAGGCCTTTTTTTCCCGGACCCGCCGTGAGTCCGGGCTCTCCGTAAAACTCACCAAGAACATTCCTGTTGCCGCCGGCCTGGGAGGCGGCAGCAGCGATGCGGCCGGTACGCTCATGGCCCTGAATGACATGTGTTCCAATCCCCTTACATCCGAGGAATTGGCAGAACTTGCCGTAAGTTTGGGGGCGGATATACCCTTCTTTCTCAAGAACAGACCATGCATGGCCAGGGGGATTGGGGAAGTTTTGGAACCCATTGAAAAATGGCCGGGATTCTGGTATGTTATCGTAACACCGTCCGTTAAGGTCTCAACCGCGTGGGTCTATGCAAACTTGAAATTAAAGTTGACAACAGGGGAATATGACTCTATAATCACTCAGTTAGAATCAAGATCTTATGACATAGCTGAAATACTGGAAAATGATCTGGAAACAGTAACCGCTTCTCATTTTCCCGTCATCAACACGATCAAAAAATCCCTAATGGATAGAGGGGCAAAGGGTGCTTTGATGACCGGAAGCGGGCCCAGCGTCTTTGGCGTTTTTGAGTCAAAAGACCAGGCATTATCGGCTGAAAGGCACCTTATATCCCGGGACTTGGGGAATATTTTCGTGGTAGAGGGAATCTCGGGATTGAATATTGACGATTGAATATTGATGGTTTCGTAAAAAGTCAAAAAACATCCTTTTCTGTCATTCCGGCGAAAGCCGGAATCCAGTATTTTCAGAAACTTATGATTGACCTGGACCCCGGCTTTCGCCGGGGTGACGATTTTTTACGAATGCATCAAGATTGAGAGATTAAGGATCTGCCGTAAATAGTCAATTTTCAATCTTTTTGGGGTGTCGTCAAGTGGTAAGACACGGGCCTTTGGCGCCCGCATTCGGGGGTTCGAATCCTCCCACCCCAGCCATTTTTATAACCCTTTAGAGATTTAAGGTTGATGGCCTCGTAAAAAGTCAAAAATGCCCTTTTGGCGTCATTCAGGCGAAAGCCGGAATCCAGTCTTTCCAATAGGTCTGGACTCCGGCTTTCGCCGGAGTGACGGACACCGGATTTTTTTACGAATTCGCCAAGGTTCGGGGTTAACACAAGAAAAGCAACCCTGAATCCGTAAATGGTTAAGAAATATCTGATGGAATTACTAAGGCTTTATCATCTGCTTTTTCCTTTGCTCCATCACTCCCGCTAAAAGCCGGGAATTGTGTTTGTGATTGACAAATGGTAGTTCTGCAAAAATTGGGGAGTTCTGAACTTATATTGATATGGCATTTGAACCGGAAATGAAGCTTTTTGGGGGAACCTCTAACCAGACCTTGACGCTTGAAGTCTGTGACTACCTGGGTATCGATCCCGGTATGATCACGACAAAGACCTTCAGTGACGGGGAAACCCAGGTTGAAATACAGGAAAATGTCAGGGGGAGGGACGCATTTATTATCCAATCCACCTGCACACCTGTCAATGACAACCTAATGCAGCTTTTGATTATTATGGATGCCCTCAGAAGGGCGTCTGCCAAGCGAATTACAGCGGTGATCCCCTACTACGGATATGGACGCCAGGATCGAAAGGTAAAGCCCCGGGTCCCTATCAGCGCCAAACTTGTGGCCGATCTGGTGACTGTCTCCGGGGCAAACAGGGTCGTATCCATGGACCTGCACGCCGGACAGATCCAGGGTTATTTTAATATCCCGGTGGACAATGTTTTTGCGGCCCCGGTGTTATTGAAATACATTCTGAGTAACTTTCAGGATAATCTGGTTATTGTCTCGCCCGATGCCGGCGGCGTGGAGCGGGCCCGGGCCTTTGCCAAACGCCTGAACGCATCTTTAGCCATTATTGATAAGCGGCGCGAGGCTCCCAATGTTGCCGAGGCCATGAACATTATCGGAGAAGTAGAAGGGAAAACTGCCATTATTCTTGATGATATGGTAGATACGGCAGGCACATTGACCCAGGCGGCACAGGCCCTCGTTGAAAGGGGAGCATCCGCCACCCACGCCTGTTGTACCCATGCCGTCCTTTCAGGTCCCGCCATAGAGAGGATCGAGGCATCACCCATGGACAGCCTTGTCGTAACCAATACCATACCGCTCAATGGCAAGACCGGGGCCTGCAAAAAAATTACGTCTTTATCCATTGCGGAACTTTTAGGAGAAACCATCAAGAGAATTAATAGTTCTCATTCCGTCAGCACATTATTTGTTTAGTCGTCAAAATGCCCGGGTGTGGGTGTTTTTTTTACTTTGTGAAAAATCGAACTTAGGGGCCTCGCCCCAATTGGAGGAAATAAATGACACAACCAGTCCTTGCTGCCTATATAAGAAAAACAACCGGAAAAGGGGCGGCCAGAAAGCTCAGAAAAAATAATCAGGTTCCGGCCGTTTTCTATGGTCCCGGGACCGAAACCGTCATGTTGGCACTTGATTATCCTGAACTGGAAAAACTTCTGAAACAGGCAAGCGGTGAAAATATTATCCTTGACCTCCAGGTGAAATCGGATAAAGGGACAGAATCCAAAAAGGCCATGTTAAAGGACCTTCAGATCGACCCTGTCAAAGACAACTATGTTCACGCCGACTTCTATGAGATATCAATGGATAAGGAAATCACGGTCGCTGTTCCGATTCAGTTGCTTAATATACCTATCGGCATAACAAGTGGAGGGATACTCCAGCATATCAGGAGAGAACTGACCATCACCTGTCTGCCTGACAAATTGGTCGATGCCTTTGAGATAGATGTATCCGGCCTCGATATCGGCGGTTCGGTCCATATCCGGGATATTGAACTTCCGGAAGGAATTACCTCTGAAGAAGAGGACCATTTGACCGTAGCCATTGTGGCAGCACCCACGATAGAGGTCGAAGAGAAAGAAGAAGAGGAAGATATGGAGATTGAGGGAGAAACGGCAGAGCCGGAAGGCGAAAGTGCCGAAGAACCATCAGATAAAAAGAAAGGGGGTGAATGATAGTCCTTAAAGGTTACTTGATTGTAGGCCTCGGCAACCCCGGACAGAAATATAAAGACACAAGGCATAACACGGGTTTCAAGGTAATCGACCTGTGGAGCCAGGGTCTGGGAGTACGTCTTACCAACCGACGTTTCCAGTCAAGAAATACCCTTACGAGGATTCAGGATAAAAAAGTCATACTCTTTTGCCCCCTGACCTTTATGAACCTGAGTGGTCAGTCGGTAAGGGCCTGTGTTGATTATTATGATCCGGCTAACACAGAGGTCTTGGTCATCCACGACGACATTGACCTGCCGGTTGGGAGGATAAAGGTTGTCAATAATGGCGGCGCGGGCGGGCACAAGGGCTTGCTGTCCATCATTCAGCATCTGGGCAGTATGCAATTTCCCCGGATCAAGGTCGGCATAGGGCGCCCGCGTTTCGGGGAAAGTATCGAGGATTATGTTCTATCGCCGTTTTACAGCGACGAAAAGGAAGTTATGGAAAGAGTGATCCGCATGGCGGTTCAGGCATGCGAATCGGTTGTTTCGGAGGGGGTTGAACAGGCAATGAGTCAAATCAATTGCCAAAACTTATTAAATAAGGAGGTAAGAAACTGATGCAGGGATTAACTGTTTACGCACCCTTTTTAGGGATTTTGAGTCTGATCATTGCCTGGTTTATCTATGGCTATGTCAAAAAACAGCCCAACGGTACGGATCTGATGAAGGAACTTGAAGCGGCGATTCATGATGGTGCCATGGCCTTTTTAAAAAAGGAATATTCTATTTTGGTCATTTTTATCGCAGCCGTGTTTCTACTTTTGGGCTTTGTACTCGGTGAGTGGAGGACATCCATTGCCTTTGTAACGGGCGCTTTCTGCTCCATGCTGGCAGGCTTTTCAGGTATGACGGCAGCAACCAGGGGGAATTCCCGTACGGCCCAGGCCGCGACCGAATCGGGTCAGGCCAGGGCATTGAATGTGTCCTATTTTTCAGGTTCCGTCATGGGTCTGGCCGTGGCCGGCTTAGGACTCGTAGGTCTTGGTTTCTGGTTCTGGTATTACGGTGGTGATCCTGCGACCGCAAAGTATATAAACGGCTTTGCCATGGGCGCAAGCTCCATTGCACTGTTTGCCCGTGTGGCCGGTGGCGTGTATACCAAGGCCGCTGACGTTGGGGCCGACTTAGTTGG
>Ga0255419_10011_pt1 | contig 32387 bp, 27 predicted proteins | sample ANMaggSeSYBR02J3_FD_182658 | JGI IMG/M metagenome (GOLD analysis project Ga0255419, IMG submission 182658) | Sediment cell enrichment communities from methane seep in Santa Monica Basin, California, United Staets - ANME aggregate JGI... | ecosystem: Environmental > Aquatic > Marine > Cold seeps >...
TTCAAGCCGGTTGTTCAGTTCATCCAGCCTGTCTTCAAGCATCTTTATACGGCCATCCAGACCCGGTTCTCTGGAACCGGATTCTTTTTGTGTCTGCAACTCGGCGAATTGAAGCTGAATCCTGTCAATAATTGTGTTCAGGCTGATCTCTATATGATTCAAGATGGTCTTTACATCTTTTTCCCGCTGCTTTTGCTCATTCTCCAGCATTGAGACAAGCGCCTCTTTATAAAGCGTAGTTTCAACCTGTTCTCGACCGGGCATACCTGAATCTTCAGGGGCGACAGTCCCTTTGGGGGCGATGGAAAGATCAAGGAATATGGTCGGCTGGCGTATGGTGATGGAACCATCCAGAGTTGTCTGTGCCACGAAGAGACGCTTATGCAAAATGTTCCCTCGACCATCCCGGATTTCCGCAGAAAAAACCATAAGCCTGACGGGATCTTCTCGATTCAAATCATAAAAGACTGTTCCCCGTTGCAGATCCTCCTGCACCTTGTCATGAACCATTGACCTGACGCTTTCAAAAAGCGGGTGACCGGGCGTGACCCATTCCAAAGTTGGATCTTTTGCGAGCAGTTTTTTGTCAAAAACAATCTGTTTATATTCACGGCCCAGCTTGCCAAAGCGCTGTTCTAACTGAATGCCGTATGGAAGCAGTATTCGTGGCAGCCGGCCCACACGATAAACATGTTTTTGATTACTTGCTTCCTTTGGCGAAATTCCAGCTAATGGGGCGGCGTCTATGAAAAATCCTTCGACTACCTCAGGAACAAGCCGTCGTTCTTTGGCCTCTTCTGATTTGCCAACAATGACCGACAGGTTTAACTCGCGTTTAGCAAGCCCTTCCAGAGCGGATTCAGTAATTCGCTTTAATCGTTCGGTATCCACCTGCTCAACGATTCTGTCCTTGATTACGTCTTCAGTAAGGTTGCGGGCATACATCTCGCGCAGCATACGTTCCAGTTGATTGGCAGGGAAAATATCACCCAGCACGTTGAAGACCTTTCCTGTTCGATTTGGGTCGAGATCTTCTTCGATCCGGCTTATACGGTCAAAAAGTTTCTCTAATACACGGCCCTCGCGGGTGTTTATGGAAACAAAGTTTGTGATCAGACAATCCTTTTCCTGCCCATACCGATGAATACGGCCCATACGCTGTTCAAGCCTGTTCGGATTCCAGGGAATGTCGTAATTGATCATGTACCAGCAGAATTGAAGGTTGATGCCCTCTCCTGCGGCCTCGGTGGCAACCAGAACCTGGCAGTCTTCTCTAAATTCACGCTCAGCAAAAATACGTGTTCCCGGGGTATCTCTGTCACCGATCTTCATAGTACCGTGAATTTGCGTCACGTTTAGGCCCCATTCACGCAATTTACCCAAAGGTCGTCCATCACGGCCATCTCCTGCAAGATAATCCAGGGTGTCTTTATGTTCAGTAAACAGCAGGAGTTTCATCTTTGAGTCTTCAAAAATACCGTTTTCAGTAATAACCTCCTTTAGTTTGACCAGTTTTGTTTCAACCTCACGGGACTCCAAAGGCCTTGCAATTTCAACAAGTTTTCCCAGTTCAAGTATTTCTTCCCTCAAGGCCTCCGGGTCGATGGAAGCCACCACATTTTCGAGGTCTGCAAGAATTTCCTCCTTCATTTCATCCGGCAGATCGTCAAAATCATCCGGCACTTTTTTCATGACCTGCTCTTCTCGATACGCCTCGGGATCTTCGAGAATTTTTTCTCGTTTGGCCTTCATGCGCTCAAGCGTGCGCCTTACCGCATAAATGCTGGAGGCAAACCGGCGCTGCAGCATGGCCATGGTAAACCCCAAAGCTCGGCCTCGCGCTGTATCATCATGCGCTGCTTTTATTGACTGATCTTCAACATACTGAGTCAGTCTGTCATAAAAATCGAGTTCTTCGTGATCAATCTGAAAACTCACTGTATGAACATTACGTCGTGTAAAAAGGCTCTTTGCTTCTCCAGTATCCGGATCAGGAAACGATACAAGCGCTTCTTTCACACGGCGCAGGTAAAAAGGAGCCTCTCTCACCTCCATCGCCTTTTCCAGGCTCTTTACGTCCCCGTAAACATCTCTGTCCAGGAGTTTCAGAAACAAACTGAAATTTTTTGGATCTCCTTTATGCGGTGTGGCCGTCATTAATAGATAATGGTCTGTCATATCAGATAACGACTCGCCTAATTTATATGCCAGCGTCTTTTTTTCCTCGCTGTACGCGCTCATCTTATGCGCTTCATCAACAATAATCAGATCCCAATTGCTCCGCATCAGACTTTCTCTTGCATCTTTGATTCTGGAAATCCATGATACTGAAGTAATAACCTGATTGACATCCTGCCAGGGATTAGCGCCATAGGTAGCCCTGAGCACATCACTTCGGATAAGCTGGAAGTTTTCCCTGAACTTATCTTTAAGTTCCCGCTGCCACTGAAATGAGAGATTTGCAGGGGTTACAATCGAGATGCGCTGAATCAGCCCGCGCACTTTCAATTCCTTGATAAGCAGGCCGGCCATGATAGTTTTACCGGCTCCGGGATCATCGGCAAGAAGAAATCGTATACGAGGGAGTTTCAGGAAATAGTCATAAACAGCTTCCAATTGGTGAGGTAGTGGATCAACCCTCGCGATAGAAAGGCTGAAATAGGGATCATATTCATAAGCCAGACCAAGGCGCATCGCCTCAATCCCAAGTCGAAATCTTTCGGGATCGCCATCAAACGGTTCTGTTTCGGGAGATACTTCCAATTCTGTGATTTGGTTTTCATTGAGAATAGGCTGATGAACCCTTCCCGTTTCCACCCCTTCACCGACTAGCTTAATAGAATCACCCATTGGAATGGTGGTGATGACCTTTACACGCTCTGGGAAAATTGGGCCTTGAACGATTACGTTTGGTTTAATATCAGAGAGTTGCATGCATTGCCTGTTTTTCTTTTCAAATCAGCATGTTGGGACGCCGGTAGATTTCAGTCAGTGAGGAATTATAGGTCTTTTTTTGCGCGCCATTTCTTTTTCCATTTTAAACAGCTATAGATATCCGCAACTGAATTGATACCACTTTTCAGTCTGATTCTTGCGCATTCAGCTTTATAAATGGTTTTGTCAAGTATCAATTCATCTGCATGTATCTATAAGTAGGTCGCTATGAGCCGTATCTTGAATAGCGAATAAACTTGATTAAATTTTTCTTCCAAACGATTATTCTGCTCCAATCTTTATTTTATCGAGCTTAAGCTTATTGGTGAATAAGTTTTTCCAAATAATAAGACCAGTCTCTTTATAATAAAAATATGGAAATAGTATTTCAGCTAATTCTTCCATTGATTTTGCCTAAGCTGATACTGAAAAAATGAGGTTAAAAGAATAGAATTGTCGGCTCAAAATAAATTATAAATTGCTTAATGTTCTACCTGCTTTTTGCTCGTTTTTTCAATGTCCAAACTCAGCATCAAGTATCAAGCGGAAGCTACCGACTTTCATTCTTTCGATGAGCATAATGCTTCTCTTTTATTTTGAAAGCTAAACCGATTCAAATCTTCAAGACACCAGTTACAGATTAAGCTCGACCAATTCAGCGTCCAAAGAACTTCCCCGTAGATGAAGCAGAGCAACTGTAATTGGCGCTCTAAACGGCCCAGCCGTGCCTGGGTTCAAAAAAAGCACATTGCTTTTCCTGTCTATGGATGCCAGGTGGGTATGACCATATATAACAGCGTTAAAGCCTGCTGCGGCGGGATCTATGTCCAGTTCATCTGCATTATGAAGCACGTAGAGCAAGAATTTTCCGATCTCGACAACCTCTGTTTCAGGGAGGTAGTGTGCCCATCCGCCCACGTCCATGTTTCCTCGCACAGCATAGACCGGGCTGACCGCTCGCAAAGTTTCAAGCACCTCATGCTTACCGATGTCGCCTGCATGAATAATCAAGTTGGTACTTTCGAGAACTTTGATTGCCTCAGGTCTCATGAGACCGTGCGTGTCCGAGATGACACCAACGAGATAGTCATCAGAGCTTTGTGATTTTATTGACATTACAAGTAATTCCTTAGTGCCTGATGAATAGCGTTTTATCTTTTGTTCAGTTGATTGTAAAAGCTTGACCTGTCCGTACAGCATAACAAAAAAATATAAAGAATCAAGACGTTAATGGAAAGGAGGTGATGGGTAAAACGTGGTTGAACAAAACCGGCGGTTGCGCATCATCCCAGATAGAAGCTGCCAGCCGCTTGATTTGTCGTTCCTGTGGATTCACAAAATGAGTTCAGCTAATTTTCTCCCTTGAGCCAGTTGAAGAAATTGCTGATTACAATCTTTTTCCCTTTGAAGTCCACTTGATCATCATATCCACTTACAATAATTTGAGCATTGGAGACATTGAATTGTTTCATTGCTTCATACAGGCCGGAGAACTCTCTTTTTTCATTCTTCTTATTGAGTTCCCAGCAGACATTGATCAGCCTGTCGATTCTGGTCCCTTTTCTTATAAGAAAATCAACTTCTCCTTTTCCTTTCCAATAGAAAATCTCTTCTCTTTTTCTTCTCAAAGCCAGATAAACTACGTTTTCAAATATCCTCCCCAGGTTTTCTGAAAACCGGAACGACACAGCATTATAGAGCCCAGGGTCAATGGCATAGACTTTATACGGATTGGCCTTTTGTTCCGTAAAGGAGTGAGAGAAATAATCTGTTGTTTGTACCAAAAAGACTTCTCTGGCATATTCCAAAAATTTATTTGCTGTGGGTTGAGATATCTTTTGCCTTTTTTCTGCCTGATATCCGGAGAAATGCGATGCCGTATTGGCATACAAATTCAGGCAAAATTCTTTTAGTTTCTTTATATCCCTGACTTTATATCGCTGAATAATATCCTTTTCTATCACGGTAGTATAATAATCTTTCAGGATTTGCATCTTGTCTTTTTCTTCTTCCGTCAAAACTACCTGAGGAAAACCGCCAAAGCGAGTGTATTGATTGAAAAGGTTGCGCAGAGCAGGAGAACCTTTTCCCCTTGATCTTTCGATCATTTCTTCTTTTTCTTTAAATGCCAGAAACTCTTGAAAACTTAAGGGGAAGATTTCATTGGAAACTATTCTTCCGGTTAAAGATGTACCGTACTCTCTGGAAAAAAGTTTTGATGACGAACCGGTTATATAGAATTTTATATCTTTATCTCTATCGTATAGCCCGCGAACAAATCTTTCCCATCCCGGCACCAATTGAACTTCGTCCAGAACAACATAGGTCCGGCCACGCGGGTTGAATCGCTCTAAATAAAGGTCATGAATACGGAGTAAAAATTCTACTGTCAAATACGGGATAAAGGTTGGCTCTTCAAAATTGACATACAGGATATTTTCGCGAGGTGTTCCCGAGTCGATCAATTTTCTTAAAACTTGCAGAAGGATTGTTGACTTGCCTGCCCGCCTTACGCCGGCTACTATCGATGCCTCTTTCAGCTTCCCTTGACGATATAGTTCATCTACATAATCCTTTCTATAGACACCAGTGCGGCGGTCCTGGTTCCAAAAATTCCAATAATCCAACACCTCTATTAATTGGGAATCATTCATGGCAATACAAAACTATAGTTTAGCATAAAGCATTATTATACTAAATTATCTTTTAGCCTTTTGTCAAGCTGCAGCTTCATATATTTTGATGAGTTAAAAGAAGATCTTTATTATTGCAAAGCCGGCTATAAGCAACACCACAAATGTAATGGCAAGTATATTGAAATACTTGTCTATAAAGGTTTTAATCTTTGGACCGAAAAGATAGATAAGCCATGCCACCAGAAAAAAACGTGCTGCTCTTGAAACTGCCGATGCAATTATGAAGACCGTAAAATTTATATTAAAGGCCCCGGCGGATATTGTGAATACTTTATAGGGAATTGGTGTAAATCCTGCAATGCCTATAGCCCAGGCGTCGTATTGCATATAGAGATCTTTGATGTATTGCATTTTGTGGGTGAGGCCGTAAAACTGGATGATCTTTTCGCCCACAGTAATCATAAACTGCCATCCGATCAAATAGCCTAAACATCCGCCTATCAAGGATCCTGCAGTACAAATCAGAGCATATTTAAATGACTTTTTTGGTATTGAAACAGCTAAAGCTATTAGCAAAACATCAGGGGGTACGGGAAAGAAGGAAGATTCGCTAAGCGCGAGCAGAAACAATGCCCATAATCCATAGGGGGTTTCCGCCCAATGGAGAACCCAGGAATAAAGACGACGAAGCATTTATTGATCCCTCCATCCATGTTCACCAACAAGCTTGACAAACCGGCATCCGCCCAGGCTTGTTTTGTGAACACCTGTTTCATTTTTGTAGAGCCTGATTAAATCCTGGGAATATTGATCTCCTACCGGTAAAACCATGCGTCCACCCACGGATAGCTGATTAACCAGCACCTCAGGTATTTCCGGAGCGCCGGCTGTAACAACAATGGCATCAAAAGGACTTTCATCAATCCATCCCGAGGTGCCGTCGGAATATTTGGTAACAATATTGTGATAGCGAAGTTTGTCAAAAAGCCTGCGCGTTTTAACAAAAATGGAGTGAATTCTTTCTATTGTGTATACACGGAATACAATTTCTGCAAGGATTGCCGCCTGATATCCTGAGCCTGTTCCGACTTCAAGCACCCTGTCATCCTTGCCTAATTGCAGCGCCTGTGTCATTTCGGCAACAATATATGGCTGAGAGATGGTTTGCTGTTCGCCTATGGGCAGGGGGAAATCACTATAAGCTTGATCCATCAGTGCTTCACTTACAAAAAGATGCCTTGGAACTTTGAGCATTGCACCAAGGACATAGGGATCTGTTATTCCGCGCGCTTCGATCTGTTTTTTAACCATTGCTTCACGTAAGCGCTGATATTTTAAAGAATTTGCTGGCATAATTAATTTTAGCTATCAAATCAAAGGGTTTGAGTCAAGCGTTTATACGCTGAAGATTTGTTCTTGTCTATAGCGAATGCGTGTATTATATGCAAAAAAAATAATTCTTTTATTTTTTATCTCAGGACGAATTTATGAATAGCGAAAGACATCTAATAGTATCTTTTCTATTAACTCTTCTTATTATTAGCTTTGGCACTGCCGGCTACATGGCTATAGAAGGCTGGGAGCTTTTAGATGCTTTCTATATGACTGTAATTACGATGGGCACCGTTGGATACAACGAGGTCCATGAAATTAGTAAGACAGGACGATTGTTTACCGTTTTACTTATCTTCTTTGGAGTTGGTTACTTTGTGTATCTGGCGGGTGTGGTGGTACAATTTATGGTTGAAGGAAGAATGAGAACCATATTGGGGAGGAGAAGATTGGATAAAAAAATTGATCGATTAAATGACCATTATATTATCTGCGGATATGGGCGCATCGGAAGAGTTCTCTGTAAAAATTTACAAAGAAAGCCGCTTGATCTGGTTGTTATAGAGTATAACAGAGAGCTGATTCCGGTAATGGATGAAGATAAGGTTCTCTATGTGTGCGGGGATGTATCGGATGAGGCAAATCTTATTAAGGCTGGAATAAAGCGGGCAAAAGGACTTGTTGCTGTGTTAGCTACTGATGCGGACAATGTGTTTCTTGTCTTGACGGCAAGACAGCTTAACCCGGATATTCATATAGTTGCACGGGCGTGCCATGTCGAGTCAAAGTCGAAATTACGGGCAGCCGGAGCAAACAATGTTGAATCCCCATATGAAATGGGTGGTGTAAGTATGGCGCGGAGAATAATTCGTCCTACTGTGACAAACTTTCTTGACCTTGCTTTTACTTACTCGCGTAAAGATATTCAGATGGAGGAGATACCCGTAAGTCCGTCCTCTGCTCTATCAAACGTTATGTTGAAAGATTCAGGTATCAGGCAGCAGTTTAATCTTATAATAATTGCAATAAAGAAGTCAGACGACAGCATGTTGTTTAATCCTTCTTTTGAAACGCTTATCAAGGCTGGAGATACTGTTATAGCGGTAGGCGAAGAAGCAAATCTAAAGAAGCTGGAAGATATATTGAATCCATAGTAAGGTGGATAGGCTGAAGGTAGTCATTGAGCTTCTACCTTCAGCCTATCCACCTATATCTTATAAATTATCCTTTCGTCAGTAATTATAATATCAACATGTTTGTCATGTGATTCAACAGGAACTTGCTGAATAATCTGGCACTCAAGAGCTAACGCAACCTTTCTGGTTGTTACAGAAAGTTTAGGAATAAATCTGTCGTAATATCCTTCTCCGGTTCCTATTCTTCCTCCCTTTTCGTCAAAAGCAAGCCCCGGGATAATTGCCAAATCAATACAGTCAACAGGTACGACCTTGCAGCGGTTTATATCCGGCTCCAGAATGCCTTTCGGGCCGGTTTTCAGGTCATTATCAGGGTCATCAACTTTCATTAATTTCATTTTATATGTTTTGATATCAAAGGCAGGAAGAATTACAATTTTATTAATGTCAAAACATCTTTTAATAATATTATCGGATTTAACCTCTGTTTTATTATTGACATAAAGCAAAACAATTTTTGCTTCAAGAAAGTTTGCAAATTCAAACAAGTTGTCCTCAATTTGTTTGAATTTGTTTGCTATTTCTTTATCAGAAAGATTTTCAAGTATCGTTGCAATATTATTGCGTATTTCCTGTTTTTTTTCTCGAATTTCTTCCATATTATTTCTCCAGAGTAAATTTAATTATAATTTTTTTAATGTATACAAATTAGGTCATTAAAGTCAAGACAACTCGCAATAATCATTGACCAAACAATTGCTCTATGAAATAGTATGAGTCCTTTGTATAATGCCTACTTGTGATTCTCGCCATCGGCGGGACGTCAGACCCAAATTCGACCAATAATATTATTGAAGATGTTAAAGAGTTTATAAAAATATAGGTATGTTATGCTGGAAATCAAGTTTGTTGTTCAAAATTTGTCTTTAGTTCAAGAAGTTCTTTCATTGCGAGGTGAAACAGCGGATCTTGAAGACTTGGCAAGTTGCGATGTAAAACGCAGAGATATTCTTCTTGAGATAGAAGCTTTGAGGCATCGACGCAATAATGTCTCCGAACAGATAGCAATTATGAAAAAAGAGGGAGACGATACAGAAAATTTTGTAACTGAAATGCGTAAAGTTGCGGGCCAAATTAAGAACTTAGAGAAATTTTTGACCGAAATGGAAGAAAAAGTAAAAAACATCCTTATTGGACTACCTAATATACCCCACAGGTCTGTTCCTGCAGGAAAAGATAGTTCTAAAAATAAAATCATAAAGCAAGTTGGAAAATGTCCGGATTTTGGATTTGAACCAAAACCCCACTGGTCATTAGGCGAAAGCCTTGGAATTTTTGATTTTGACAGAGCTTCCAAGATTACTGGTGCGCGTTTTCCGCTTTATTTCGGAGCCGGAGCAAGGTTGGAAAGAGCTTTAATCAATTTTATGCTCGATATTCATACTACAGAGCACGGTTATAAAGAAACCCTTCCTCCTTTTATTGTGAACCGGCAAAGTATGACCAACACCGGCCAGCTTCCAAAGTTTGAGGAAGATCTCTTTAAGCTGGAAGGGTGGGATTATTTCATGATTCCTACCGCCGAAGTTCCGGTTACCAATATCCATCAGGGCGAGATTCTAGATGAAGATTTGCTGCCGATTATGTATGCTGCCTATACTCCCTGTTTCCGTAGCGAAGCAGGTTCTTATGGAAAGGATACAAGAGGATTGATCAGACAGCACCAGTTCAATAAGGTAGAACTGGTAAAGTTCGTCAGGCCCGAAACTTCTTATGATGAACTTGAAAAACTTTTAAACGACGCTGAAACAATTTTAAAAAGCCTTGAACTTCCGTATCAGGTCATTAGTCTTTGCACGGGAGATCTGGGCTTTTCCGCAGCCAAGACATATGATATTGAAGTTTGGATGCCTGCCCAGGGTGTTTATAGAGAAATTTCGTCTTGCAGTAATTTTGAAAGCTTTCAGGCAAGGCGTGCAAATATCAGGTTCAGGAGGAAGGGAAAAAAAGGAACCGAACTTGTCCATACATTGAATGGATCAGGGCTTGCTGTTGGGCGCACGGTCGCGGCTATACTTGAAAACTTCCAGCAGCCGGACGGGTCTGTAATAATTCCCGAAGCACTTCAACCATATATGAAGACTTCGTCAATTCAGAAAGGGAAGACTTAAAACAGTTCACAGTTTACAGCTTACAGTTAACGGTTGATCAAAACATAAAACTGTTAACTGGAAACCGACAACCGTGAACTGGAAACCGTTACAGAAAGAATTTAGCTATGAAGATTGAAAATTTTCCGGAAGATATCCAGCCATATCTAATTCCCGACCTGACTTCTGATGAGGGGGGGAGGCTTATATATCGCTGTTTGGAATGCGGGCAGGAATACGGTATTGAGAAATTGCTATACACATGCCCGGAATGCGGACAGGTATTGCTTATTTATGATGCAAATTTTGACAGGCTTAAAAAAATTTCAGGAGAATTGTGGCACAGAATTTTTGATTATCGCAAGATGCTCAAAATTTCCGCTCTAAAAGGAATTTATTTATACCACGAATTTATTGGTCCAATTATACCCCTGGATTCCATTGTTTATCTGGGGGAAGGGCATACACCCGTTGTTGAAGCAAATTCTTTTTTGCAGAAAAAGGCAGGAATTAGATTTTACTTTAAAAATGATGGCCAGAATCCAAGCGCGTCTTTTAAAGACAGGGGCATGGCAAGCGCTTTTAGTTATATACAGTTTATGGTCGGCAAAGGATATATTTCTTCTGATGTGCTGGCAATATGCGCTTCTACGGGAGATACTTCCGCATCTGCAGCATTATATGCATCTTATCTTAAGCCTCATGTAAAATCTGCGGTACTTCTTCCCCATAAGAAAGTAACTCCGCAGCAGTTGTCCCAGCCTTTGGGAAGCGGGGCATCGGTGTTTGAAATTCCAGGTGTGTTTGACGACTGCATGAAGGTTGTTGAAGCTTTGTCGGAGAAATATAATGTAGCGCTGTTAAACTCCAAAAATGCCTGGAGGATACTTGGCCAGGAGTCATATTCATATGAAATCGCCCAGGATTTTGAATATGATATGAGCGACAAAGTCGTAATATTACCTATCGGCAATGCAGGTAATATTACAGCAGTTATGAGCGGATTTTTAAAGTTTTATGAAACAGGAATTATAAAGACATTGCCAAAAATAATTGGTGTACAGTCAAAACATGCCAATCCTGTTTACAAATATTACCTTGAGCCTGATGCGGAAAAACGGGAATTTGTTCCTGTAACAGTAATGTCCAGCGTGGCTCAGGCCGCCATGATCGGCAACCCGGTATCAATGCCCCGTGTAATTCATCTCGTTGACATTTATAACAGCATGTCTGACAAACAAAAGGTGTTTTTTATTGAGGTGTCTGAGCAGGACATCATGGACTGGGAACTTTTAGCAAATCGGAACGGGCACATTGCATGTACTCATGGCGGTGAATCTCTGGCAGCTCTTGTTTCAGCATATGAACAAAAAATTATTGAAAAAAATGACGTTGCCATCGTTGATTCAACCGCTCATGCACTGAAATTTTCGGGTTTTCAGAAGATGTATTTTGAAAACAGCTTTCCGGAAGAATTTGAAATTTCTCCAAACCCGGATTTAATTAATTCCCCAGTTTTTATCCGGCCAAAAGACCTTGAAAAGGTTCCTGCGCCCGGCAAGCCGTTAACCGGAGAAGATTTTAAACAGTTTGTCGAACGTACATCAGAAGAAATCGCTAATGCCTTGGATCTGAAAAAAGTGTAACGGTTTAGCCACTAAGGCACAAAGACACAAAACAAAGGGGAATATGAATTTTAAACCTTAGCCACGATATAGGAGACACCCAATGACCAATGACGTTGTGTATAAAAAAAGCATCAAGAGAATTATATTATACTCTTGGTGCCTTAGTGTCTGGATTATTACAAAAAAATAGTTGCCTATAGAATGTTTAAATCATTATTTTCTATCTTTCTATGTTTAATAATATTTACCATAAGCCCTCTTTATGATGTAAACGCAGCTTTTTTATATAAAAGCTATGTGGTTAAGAAAGATAGGGGGCGGGATATTTTGTGCGATACTTATATCGTTCAGAAAAACGACTGGCTATTTAAACTTTTCAAGCAAAAAGGTGAAATTTCACAAAAGGATTTCCCTGAATTTTTAAGCATCTTTAAATGCATCAATCCACATATTCATAACGCAAATAGAATTCTACCCGGTCAGCATATTCTTATCCCCTTAAAGATATTGAGCCAGGACTCCATGCCAGGTCAATCTTCAGGAGTTGTAACCATTCCATTTGTAACCATTTCAAATATACCTGAAGTTCTTAAAAACCATTCAAATGCATATACAGTAAAAAAAGGAGATTATTTATCACGGCTAATTGTGCGGGATTACTGCACAGATGAGGCAACAACAGAATTATATAGGGAAGGATTGAAGTTGTTCAGGCTAATAAACCCGGGAATTGTTGACATTGATCTTATTCAGGCCGGTCAAAAAATATATATTCCAAATCCACTAATTCGAAACCTGCCCTGGTATAAATCCCTTTTTGATCCTTTTGGCAATATTGTAGAAGAAATTGCGCTGGGGGGTACAGATGCTTCTCGCACAAGAGAGACAGCGGCATTTGCGGCTGTAACAAGAAAAGAAGATATTGCACAGTCGCCTCTTGAGCAACTGTCTTATGCGCTGGATGCAAGGCTCCTGAATAAAGGCACATACTACTTTCCAATGCAGGGAGAGGATGATTTCAGTTTAGATCTTTCTGATTTTCCTGTTATAGAGCTTAAAAATCAAAGCAGAATAATTTTTCAAGAAAATGATATGCAGGAATATGCTTTGAATGCGGTAAAGTCATTTTGGAAGGATGTAATAATTGTTCCGGCTTCTCAGGAATCATCTTTAGACCAACTGTTTGATTCGGTAATTAGTTCAACATTCAAAGATAGTATAAAAAACAAATTTTCATTTTCAGATCAGGGCATGGAAGTAAATATCACTGCAAAATGGATAATTGAGAAGCAATTAGGCGATGGAAATAAAGCTCATCCTGTTTGTATAAATTTCATTGAAAATCCGGATGAACGCACACCGGTCTCAATTTGCCGCTATCTTGAATCGCAAGGTGTAATTGTTAAAGACATAATCAAAGATGGAAAAGTTGCAAAAAAAGATAAGAAAGAAGATGTTAACTACCGGCAATCCGATAAAAATATAATCTTTATCAACACTCTGGAAATAAAAGACATTGTAAATGATTTGCTTAAAGCAATGGGTTATGACTATGAGCAGAATATAAAGATTACATTTCCATACGAAGGGATTCAGGTTGAAGCCTTATCAAACCTCATATCGTTAAAAGATGATGCTCGACTGATTGTTGACTTCGGAAATATTTATGGCGAGGCGGTAAGCGCTATTAAAAGGGCAGGCATGGAGGTCATCCGAATAGATACAGGAGATAATATAAATACCAGTATAGAAAAACTTTTTAAAGGTATCAGGCTTGATTACACAGCCAATCCAATGTTTTTTGTTGCGAAAAGGCCTGAAAAATATAATATTTCGTTAACCATACCGGGATTTCTAATTGCAGATTCAGAGGGCAACAACATACTTATAGCGACAGTTCCTTTACATAACGAGTTGATTCAATATTTAAGGGATAGAGATTTAAAAGTAGTGATAATAAGGAACGGGGACGAAATAACTTCCACAAGTAGGCGCATAGATTTGGATCAGATTTGTTCGATCTCAAATCACAAAAGTTGATGGAATAGCAGGCTATTTTGATATTTTTGTGATTTGAGATCGGGCAAAGGTGGCCTGAAGCTGTGATGTATAGTTGTGGAAGTTATTTCGTCCCCGTTCCTAAGGTTGGTTAGGCTGAAGGCTTTATAGAGAATAACTCTCAGGAATCATCTGTTTCCTTCAGCCTTTAACCTTCAGTCTAATCACCTTTTATTTTGGAGTAGAAAAGCATGAAAACAAATCGTTTTGTTTTAAGTTTAAGCTTGCTTTTAATTTTTTGTATAGCATCTTGCGCCGCGAATACTGAAGTGCGAAAGAAACAGGGAGAAGCCTCAAGAAACCTTGGTGAAGCATACATGCAGCAAAGGGATTTTTCTTCAGCCCTTAGGGAATTTCTAAAAGCAGAAAAAATATACTCCAAGGATCCCTATCTTCAAAACGATCTTGGTCTTGCATATATGGCCAAGGATCGGCTGGACTTTGCTATAAAACACTTTAAGAAGGCAGTGAAATTAAAACCGGATTATGTGCCGGCCAGAAATAATCTGGGAACCGCCTATCTTACCAAAAAAGAATGGGATGTAGCAATTGCCTGTTTTAAGGAGATTATTGATGATGTCTTATATGCTACACCCCACTATCCTCTTACAAACCTGGGGTGGGCATATTACAATAAGCAGGAATACGGGGTTGCAGAAAAATATTATCACGACGCCCTTAAGCTGAGACCAAATTTTATTATTGCCCTGCTGGGCCTTGGCCGGACTTATATGGCAATGGAAAGAGCAGCAGATGCTGTGGCAACGCTTGAAAAAGCAGTAAAAAAATATCCGCGTTCTGCTGAATCCTATTTTTATCTGGCAAAGGCTTACAGTTTATCGCAGGAATATAAAAAGGCTATCAGCGCTTATAAAAAGGTCATAGAGTTTGCACCCGAGAGCTTTCTTGCGGGTGATGCCCAAAAAGAGGCAGAAAAAATATGATCTGTGCGCATAGCCGTTAGCTTAACACTTCGGTTTTATACATTTTTTTGCCTAATAGCTAATGGCTGGCATCCGTAAATGTTGAAGAAGTGTAAACTACAAAATGAAGGATGCCAATAAAAACATGTGTTTTCCGGATAATTGATAATTATACATTGTAAAAAAACATCTGTATTGATAATATAACCTGTGAAAATGTCATTTTTGCTCATTTAGCAATCGCAGGTGGGATATGTATAGATCAGCATCAGATTATCTTTTAAAGTGGAAAAATAGAAAAAGACGTAAACCTCTTGTAATCCGCGGAGCAAGACAGGTAGGAAAATCTTACCTTGTTTCCATGTTTGCAGAACAGAACTTTTCGGATTTTATTGAAGTGAACTTTGAAAGAAATCCTGAAATGAAATCCCTGTTCACTGGAACACCGGAAAAAATTATCAGGCTTCTGGAACTTAAATATAACAAAAAAATTGATATCGAAAACACTCTTCTTTTTTTAGATGAAATTCAGGCAGCGCCGGAAGTTTTTGCAAAGCTAAGATATTTTTATGAAGATATTCCTGAATTACATATAATTGCAGCAGGCTCTCTGCTGGAATTCCTTCTTGAAAATCATACTTTTTCAATGCCCGTTGGAAGAATAGAGTATTTACATCTGGGCCCCATGACTTTTGAAGAATTTCTGACAGCAAATAATAATACAATGCTGGTTGATTTCATTCAAAACTTTTCTCTTTCAGAAGACGTTCTGGAACCTGTTCATTCTGATTTGTAAAAGAAAAAGGTGTTGATTTATCTGTTCGAATCAACCTCGCAAAGCCATCAGTTTTTCAGGAATCAATTAGGGTGCCCGGAGGGCAGTCTGTTGAATTTAAATTGCTTTCAATACCTTTTTATCTTGTTGGGCAGGTTCGCAGGCTGGCACAGGAGGAAAGACAACAGTCCAAATCCCTTTACGGCAGCAATGAAAGCCAGTGATCTGCGCTGATTATCATTGTTTTCAACTTTATTGAAGGATAAACCTTATTGACTTCCCCATAGGGCACGACAGGGCCGACAGCCTGCGATGTCGATTCGGCTGAAACCGGAAGCAGACATTTTGGGAGACCTTTATTCGGCTTAACCCTTTAGTGTTGTTTAAAATACAATTCTTTAGTTGAGGATTTGATGTTAATATCGAAATGTCTCAAAACGTCAGTGCCTATAAATCCGTTTATTCCTAAATCAGCTTGAATATCACCAAACTCAATTTCAACATTCTCCAATGACATTTGATCTATAGTTATTTTTTTAACTTCCTGGTTGATAACTTCTTGAGTTCCACCGCCAATACCAACTAATCTTTTGACAAATGAAGGCTTTTTATAATTGAATTCGACTAAATCAATATCTATAGCAGTTGTTGCTGAGCCTGTATCCAAAATACAATTATCGATATTTATGTTTTCTCCTTCGTATTCTATATCTATGGAAATCCAAATCAGACCAGTTCTAAAATTAAAATTCATCTCAAAATTCCTTTAACAGGCACATCTTCAATTATAAAATCCATAGGGGTTGTTGGCAGCGAAAATAAAACGTTTGTACCTTTCTTTTTATGTTGTTGATATGCTTTTCTAATTTCCTTTCCATCTTTGCTAACCCTTAAAATATTTCCTTCTAATATTCTATACTTAGTTTCAGATATCTTTTCTTCAACGACATCTCCGATTAAAATAAATTTATTTGGGTGTTTTTGGCGAATTTCTGTCCATTTCATTTTTTCAACTCCTTGAGTAAATGTTTATGAAGCCTAATGCGCATAACTGGCCGGCAATGGATCGCAGCGTAATTTGCAGTCCGAGTTGATGCGGTTATGGAAGGCTATAAATCGCGTTTTTTTGGTGAGCAATGAGCATCACAAGGCACGAAGGTGCGGAATAGCAAGCTATTTCAAGCCTTAGTGGTCACTCAAGAACAAATCAACATTGAAGCCGAATTATAACATTTTAGAATTAATTGATATTATTATATTTAATGAAAGCTATAATGTTATAATTCCGCCTTTATACACGCTTTTAATTTTGAGTGACCACTTAGTAACCTAAACCGCAGGTACCATTCTCCACCATTTTATCAGTGCAAAGAAGCACGGTTTCGTAAAAATTTGAGACTCCGCCTGCTTCAGCGGTCAGTCTTATCTTTATATTTTCCGCATGGGATTGGAGATAGTAAAGGGTTGAGGAAGCCACACCATTTACTGTCTCAATATTACTGTCTACTATACAACTGTTGACTGGATCTATGACACCATTGCCATTTATATCTTCACCTGTATCAAGTATACCATTGTTATCTGCATCTTCAGTTGTTACCATACCAAGTATATCATCTAAATCTACATCATCGGTAAACCATGTCTCACCTAAACCTATTTCAGGATTGGGTGTTTGGCCAGGCGTATAATAGTCTACACAATTTATCGAATCGCCGTCAGTGTCCCGGCAGTCAATTTTCCCATCATTATCTCTGTCCTCATCAAATTCTATAGCATCGACTGAAAAATTGACCAAAGTCCCATCAGCTACGGGATTGCCGTTAGCATCTGTAGCCAGAGCACTCACATTAACAGTTAAATGTCCACCATCTGGGGTTAATTCGTGCAAGTCAATACCTACGCCGATATTTGCAACGGGTCCTGCAATTGTCAATGATGTGATGCCAGAGCTTCCACTGAAATCAGATTCGATCTTTGCTTCTATCTCGACGCCTTCAAGTGTGCTCGACAGAGAGCCTGCATGCAGTTTTGTGGTGGCAATGCCAAGATTATCAGTTGTTTTAACAGTATCGCTCAAGTATTCACTACTGCCTGGTCCTTTCTTTATTCGAAACCAAATATCTTGGTTAACTGCTGGTTGATCGTTAGCATCATAAACTCTGGCTGTAATAGTAGAAACCCCGGTATCTGTAGAAATGACACTGGGGCTTGAACTTAGGACAATTTTTATAGCATCCCCTCCAACCACAACTATTTGAGTGGATGCGGAAAGCTCGGTAGGTGGTGTGTCAGAATCTATAGTAACGTTGGCATCAATGGTGGCAACGCCTGCTTGTTTACCCGCGCTTAATGTTGTGTAAGCCAAACCTGAAATGTCTGTCTCATCACTCATTGGGTCCAAGCCTCCCAGACTGGTACTGAAAAAAACATTTTTACCGTCCACATTGCCGCCTCCGGCCTCAATAATTTTTGCAATAACATCTGCGTCCTCATTGACCCTTATGGTATTTATATCATCATCAGGGTCTGTGCCCATTTTAAAAGCTTTCAGCGTAAACAAATAGCGAGTAAATACAACCTGCACCGGTTGATCTGCATCCTTGCCCCTTCCATTAGCCGTTACTTTGACCGTTGATGAATTAGAAGAATTAAGCCTTACCTCTGCTTTGCCAAACATATCAGTTTCTTGTGAAGACCCGTCCAACACACCAGCTCCATCTCCATCCTCAATAGAAAATTCTATGATTGCATCAGGGATCGGTTTGCCAGCCGCATCTTTGAGAGTTGCCGTAATTGTAGAAGGATCTTCACCTGCGAGAAGATTGTCAGGATCAGCTTCAAGGCTCAAGTCTATACCGGTAAAAGCAACGGTTGTGCTTTTTTCTACGGATTTAACTTTTGCAAAAATCTCTACTTCGGGGTCGTTCCATCGATCACTGGTAAGTTCTGCTACTGCCCGACCACTAGAATCTGTTGTAACAGGAGATATAATGGTACCTCGTTCCGTTTCAAATGTTACATCGACATCCGGCACAGCCTGATTTGCGGCTGATTTAACCGTAGCCGTAATAGTGCTGGTACTAGTCCCATCTGCAACAATACTCGTTGGATGGGCCAACACACTTATTGTGAAAACGCCGCTGCCGCTTTCAGTAAAAGTTACAGATGTCGTTTGGGTAACGCTGTTGGAAGTAGCCGTCACCGTTACAGGGCCTGCGGTTGTACCGGCAATCAGCGAAACTATCACAACACCGGTATCATCAGGTGTGGTTGTAGTACCGCTCGATAAGGTGCCGAGGGTCGTTGAAAAAGTTACGGATGTTCCCTGCGCTACTGCATTCCCGGCATCGTCCGTCAAGATAGCTGTAATTGATGTAGAACCGGATCCGTCTGCCGGAATGCTGGTCGGGTCGGCACTGAGCGTCATTGATGCAGTTGCGCCGCCACCGCTTTCTTCAGCCGCGGAACTATCACTGGAACTGTCGCTGTCTCCGCCTCCCGATGACCCGCAGCCTGCTGAGAGAAAGGTCATAAGAACTATTAGAATAACAATACCGGTGTGTTTGAATTTCATAACGCTTCCCCTATTAGCTCAAAGTTGAAAGTAAAATGGAAATTTCAATACTGCTTCGATGATTTGTTGATTCGTAACCCATCTTTATCACCCAATCGTGTATCCATTCAATCATCTAATCATATCACGTTGCTCAAGCCTGACTATTCTTGGGGTAATAAATATCAGCAGCTCTTCTTTGTTGTCTGTTTTGTTTGTTGATTTAAAGAGCCAGCCAAGCAGGGGAATTTTTGATAACCAGGGGACACCCGATACGCCTGAGGATTTGCTTGTTTTAATAATCCCACCAATTACAACAGTGTTCCCATCGTCTATCAATAGCTCAGTCTCAGCGGTTTTTGTTGTAAATGATCGTCCTGCTGCGTACTCAACTCCAAGGTCTTTTTTTTCAATTTTTATATTCATTGAAATGCGATTGTCAGGAGTTACGTGAGGTTTAACTTTAAGGACGAGATCTATGTCTTCAAACACAGTCGTAGTATTGCCGGATTCGTCCAGCTTAAGGTATGGATAGCGCAGTCCCTGTGTAATTGTGGCTTCTTTGTTGTCAAGTGTTACAATTTTGGGTGAGGAAATTATCTTGCCTTCCCCCTCTGATTCCATTGCCAGCAACATGGCGTTTAGTAAAAATGGAGTGCCGGCTATTTTTGTAAAATTAAAACCTATACTCCCCATGTTTGATGCAATTGGAGCATTCACTGCCATGTTATAGCCGTATGTGCCTCCAAGGATATCATAGCCCCTTTGCGGGCCTATTCCGGCACGAGGATCATCTTCTTGAATACCGCCGGCCGCTCCCCACTGGGTTCCGATTTCCCTTGAAAAACTGGTGGTAGCCTCTACTATCCTGGCTTCGATAATTACCTGAGGTGTTACCTTGTCGAGATTTTTTACTATTTCCCTGGCCCTGTCTATCTTGTCAGGAATAGCTGTTATAATTATAGTGTTGGTCCGCTGGTCGGCGCCGGCGTTGCCTCGTTCCGTTAATATCGCTTCAATTTTCGGCAGTAAGTCTTCCTGCGCATTGGCATAGTTAACGGAAATATATTCGGTAACAAGCGGCTCTAAGGCTAATTTATCCCTTTTGAACACAGCTTCTTTTTTAAGCGTTTCCGCCGTGGCTATCCTTATTACATCTCCCTCAAAAACCCTGCCGAGCTGGTTCATTTTAAGGATCAGATCGAGTACCTGTTCCCATGGTACTGGTTTATCTAAAGCCATAGTAACTTTGCCGGCAACATCTTTGTCAATTGCAAAGTTTTTTCCGCTTACCTCCTGTAATATTCGGAAAACATTTTTAATGTCAGTTTCATAAAAATCCAGGGCTATTTTTTCGCCAGTATATTTTTCAGCAAATAGACCCTCAGATGTTTTTTTATCAATATCAATTTCTTCTTTAGTTACAGTTTGGGTAAGAACTTTTTTCCATGCGGGAAGTTTAGCATCTTCCAAAGGTCTGGGCGCTATTGATGATGCTTCGAAATGGACCAATAGCAAATCATCGTTTTGTTTAATAAAATAAGGCACGGACTCCCGCAGCTCGATTGTGAGCATGGAAGTATTTTTCATAGCAGATGTCTGATCAGGGACAATTCTATCTACTGCGCTTTCAAAACGGGTAGTAATTATCGGGAACTTACGGTAATCCGGCAGTCTGGTATCTATCAGTTTGAGTTGTAACATTTGGGGCGAAACTTTTTTTATTCTGTATTCAACAGGTCGAGTTGTTCCAATAATGATGGTTGATTTTCCGGCCTCTTCGCTAGAAAAATCAATACGATTAACCCATGCAGGCTTTTTGGCTTTTTCTTCCTTTTTTTCTGCTGGTTTTTCTACTGGCCCAGAGGAAGATGAAATTGGGGAAGATAATGCTTTAGATGGTCTGGAAAATGATATTTTAAGACCGGTTTCTTCATTAGCTGTTTTATAGGGAACATCTTTTTTTAGTAATATTTTGATCCTGGATTTATGACCTTTTTCATTTAACTCGGAAGCTGTTATTGGGCCAACAATTTCGCTTTCCGGCGAAATATTTGTTTTGATATTATCAAGAGCTGTTTCAGGAAAGTAAAGCAGTACAGCCAGGGGAAAGAGTTGTTTAACAGACATGTAAGTCAATAAACGATTCCCCTTAACCAATACATTAAATGATTCCGGATCCTCTGAGGTGCTTATTTCAGTTATAAGCTTTGGTTCAGGAGAAACTTCCATATCTTTTTTTGCAGCCATATTTTGAGCACATCCTGTAAATACAGGTATTAAAATTACCAGGAAAATAGCTATGGCCCTGATTTTTGACAATTTATAATTTCTGTAATTCATATTATTCTTCTCCAGGAGGCTTCTGAAGTTTAAGTTCTCTTTTAACAAGACTTGTTTTGCCTAATATGCTTTCGGCTTCTTCTTCTACAACTACACAGCCCTTTAATATTTTTATTACCCTGCCTGATTTAATACCTATGCTGGTGCCTTTTTTTATTACAAACCCCTTGCCGGACGCATCTTCTACAAGCGCTTTATTTCCGCCTGGCGCGAAGATTATCCCCACAAGCTTCAACTGACTCAAGTCAACCTTTTCAATAGGGGTAAGCGGAATGCGTTTTTTCTTTTTTCTGTCATTTTGATCAGCAAATGCGGAAGATTCAACTCTGAAAATTGAGGCAAATGGATCTATTTTCCCCTCAACCTTATAAGTGACAGTTGTTTTTGATAATTCGACTGTTTTATCAGGCTTTTGATCAGGGACAGCATCTGTTTTACTGGTTACTGGTTTTAATGCTTGTTTTTTTATTTCGGGTTTTAAGATTTCAATTTTTTGGTCCTTTTTAACCGGCGGCTTTTCCTTTTTTGGCATTACAATTTTTTTTCTGATAACCGTTGCTTTTTGGGGCTTTTCTGGTTGATTATCGCATCCATAGAACAAGAAGAGGCTTGTTAGGCAGGCTATAATTAATATTTTTATATGGTTACGCATTGACTTTTTAACCCTGAACCTGTTACTTTATTTTTTTTTCGCTGTGTTTGCCGCATCTTTTTCTTCAGCCTCGACAAACCTGTAAGTTATAGCCGTACAGGAGGTGTTAAGCTCTCCCTCTTCCCTGGGTGTAGTCATCACAATATTTTTTATGTTTACTATTCTGAATAACCTTGAAACATTATCAAAAAAGAGTCCAACATTGTGGTAATTGCCGGCAACTTTAATTGAAACAGGAATTTCAGCATAAAAATCTTTATTAATTTCTGATATAGGCTGAAATAAAAGAAATTCCAGGCCGGCTTCCTTGCCGGCTTCGCTGATGCTGGTTAGCAAAGAAGGAATTTCTTTTTTGTCGGGCAAAGCTTTCATGGCGATTTTGTATTTAGCTTCGGCTGTTTTCATTTTTTCTCTATATTGGTTAAGCTGCGCAGCCTTTTTTTTAGCTGAAGCGAGCCTTTGCTCAAGATTTTTGTATTCTGAATTTAATTGATTCAGCCCTTCAAATTTTGGAAGATATAAAAAATAAATAAACGTCCCTGTAATTACAATGAAAGTCGCAACACATATCAGGATTCTGTGAAGTTTTGATATGTTTCCAACTTTTTCAAATAAGGGTTCAATAGGTTTTAAAGAAATGTCGAATTTCTTCATTATTTTTTTGCCTTCTCGGTAGCAGCTTTATCAGCAGGCTTTTTATTACAGGAAATTACAAATCTTTTAAGATTTGTATACTTATTATACGTTTCTTGTTTCAGATTCATTAAATTTATGCTGTCAAAAAGTTTTGAGCCTTCTAAGCGAGTCATAAAATCAGCCACTGTTTTATTATCAAGAGCAAACCCTTTAATTGTGACTACCTCTTCTTTTGACTCAAGAGATGTAAACCACATCCGTTTTGGAATTACCATAAACGTCATTGTATCAAGAAGACGGACAGGCTCTTTGCGATTAAGCTCAAGATTTTTTATTACACCCGTTTTTTTATTGAGGACAGCCAGCCTGTTTTTGATACCGTCTATTTCTTTAGTTATCTTGTTGTATTTGGACAGTTCATTTTTAATGTTTTCTATTTTAACATTATAGACGTCAATCTTGTTGTTCAACGATATATTATAGTAATACATGGAAAGAGTGACAAATATAATTGAGAGAAAAAATGTCGAGACCTGGAGGCGTATGTTCTCTTTTTTGCGTGCAGCTCTATAAGGCAGTAGATTAACTTTTATCATTTGTCATCAACTCTTCTTAAGGCAAGCCCCATGCATATAGCTGCTTGTGGAGCTATATGCTCAAGGTATGAAGGATCAAAATGCTCAGCTATATGTAACTTTTTGAAAGGATTAATAGTTTCTACATCAGATGATGTTTCTGCCGCCAGAAGTTGACGGAATTCCTTAATATGGGCGCCACCGCCGCTGAGCATAATGCTTTTTATCTGTTCATCTGGGTTTGCCGAATAATAAAAGTCAAGAGCGCGTTTTATTTCGATACTCCACTCGGAAACCACAGATGAAACAATTTGTTTTAGATCATCAGGATATATTTTGTCTGCCTGTTTACTAAGCTTAATTTGTTCGGCTTCTGCAAAAGAACAGTCTATAAGAGAGATTATCTTTTGATTTATCTGGCTGCATCCCATGGAAACATCTCTCATGAATACAGAAGAATGGCTTTTCAGTATGTTCAAAGATGTTTTGTTTGCTCCTATATCTATCAGCACTACATTTTCATCAGTTAACTCATAATTAGCCTCGAAAATATTTTGCAGGGCAAAGGCATCAACATCGATTATACATGGGTTAAGTCCGGCCATTTGGACAAGATTAATATATTCACTAATCATTTCCTTTTTGGCTGCAACCAGGATAACGCTCATTTGATCTAAGCCGGTTTCCGTTTCTCTCAGGATTTGATAATCTATATTAACCTCGCTGATGTCGAAAGGGATATATTGTTCTGCTTCCTGATGAATGGTTTCCTGGAGTTGTTCTTCGGTTGCGGTTTGCACGTCTATTTTTTTGACAATAACCGAATAACCTCCGATTGATACGGCAATATTTTTTTCTTTTATGTTATTAGCCTCAAATAGTTGACGAATTGAGTCGGCAACATTTTCCGGGTCATTTATATTGCCTTCTTCAATTGCTCCCGGGGCAATACTTGTCATTCCGAAATTCATCAGGGAGAACCCTTTTTTTGTTACCATAATTTCCCCGGCCTTTAAAGCGCTGGAGCCAATATCAAGGCCTACTAAGCGAGGAGATTTTCCAAATATCATTTGATATGCCCTTAATTTCCAAATATCTTGTTTTTATCCGAAAGTTTAAATCCCAGGGCCAAAAGAATTTTTCTTTTGGTTTCCATACGGCACGGCATATTTTTTTCTATTCGAGCGATAGTGATCGGAGAGACCTTTGCTTCTCTTGCAAGTTCGGACTTACTCATCATACGAGATTCTCTAATTTTTTTTAAAGAGTTGCCGCTCATAAAAACCTTACTTTTTGTCATGCATTGTTAATAAGTTAAATATTTTTCCAGAACTATGGATTAATTGCATAACATTATTATTATTAAGTCAAGTTAATTATGCATAATTATATATAATTACGTTATGCTGTGCTTCTAATTATTCAACAACTATATATAGTGTAACTATTTAGGTGGATAGCCTGAAGGCTGAAGCCCCTCCTTTAAATTTTCAGATTCTCACGCAAAGGCGCAAAGACGCTAAGTTTTATTTTTTTTCTTTGTGCGCTTGGCGCCTTTGCGTGAGGCAATATTTTTGAAATAGAGTTATCCTCGACTTTAACGTTGCACTGAGCTTTACCTTGACTTTAATGGCTAATTTCCTTATGTTTGCAATAAGTTAATTTTTCTAAACTTTTTATATCGACTAAATAAAAACCTATGATACGATTTCTTGAATTTGCAGGGAGACCGCTTGTATTTTTTGTTGAAGAATGCGGCAGAATTATGCTCCTTCTGCTGTCAACCATATCATGGATGTTCCGGCCGCCGTTTCGTTTTAGAGTTGTTTTTAGGCAGATGGAATTTGTTGGAGTAAATTCCGTTGGTGTTGTTCTGATTACAGGCGCTTTTACGGGCATGGTTCTTGCTCTTCAGACGTATCACGGTTTTAAAATGTTCGGGGGTGAAAGCCTGGTGGGCTCAACCTTGGCCCTGGCAATGACGCGCGAACTTGGGCCGGTTTTCACAGCCTTAATGGTGACGGGGCGTGTTGGTTCAGCGATGGCGGCGGAACTCGGTACCATGAAAGTCACAGAGCAGATTGATGCGTTAAATACGATGTCAGTCAATTCCATTCAATATCTGGTTATGCCTCGTATAATTGCCGCAATATTAATGCTGCCTGTTTTGACGATTATATCTGATTTTGTCGGTATTGTGGGTGGCTATTTTGTTGGAGTTAACCTTCTAAAAATCAATTCAGGGATTTTCATAGCCAAAATAATCGATATTGTTGAACTTGATGATATTTTCAATGGACTTATAAAAGCTGCATTTTTTGGATTCATTCTTTCTCTTATAGGTTGTTACAAGGGAATATATACAGTCGGCGGCGCTGAGGGAGTTGGAAGAGCAACAACACAGTCGGTGGTCTTGTCATCAATATTGATTTTTATTAGTGATTATTTTCTTACGGCAGTTATGTTCAGATGATCAAACTAATAAAGATAACTAAATCATTTAACAGCCAAAAAGTCCTGGACGAACTTGATCTTAATATAGATTCTGAAAAGATTACCGTTATTATTGGTCAGAGCGGAGGAGGCAAAAGCGTTCTCTTAAAGCATATTATAGGTCTTATAAGGCCTGATTCAGGGCAGATTCTTCTTGACGGAATTGACATTACAAATCTAAACGACAAAAAGCTTAATGAAGTACGAAAAAAGTTTGGTATGCTTTTTCAGGATGCAGCCTTATTCGACTCGATGACGGTAGGTGAAAATGTAGCTTTTCCTCTAAACGAACACGCGCGATTATCAAGAAAAGAGGTCAATAAAATAGTTAATGAGAAGTTAAATCTTGTTGGATTGGAAAACGTGATACACAAAATGCCTTCCGAACTATCCGGTGGTATGCGCAAGCGAGTTGGACTTGCAAGGGCTATTGCACTGGATCCCAAAATTGTACTATTTGATGAGCCCACAACAGGCCTTGATCCTATAATGCGCGAAAGCATTGATGAGCTTATTGTAGCGACCCAGAAGAGGACAAAGGCGACCTTTATTGTTATTAGTCACGATATTGAGTCCACCTTTAGGATTGCACATAAGGTAGCCATGTTATATCAGGGTAAAATTGTTGCTGTTGGGACACCGGATGAAATGCGTTCATCAAACAATTCTTTTGTTAAACGGTTTATTAAGGATTTAAGAGATTGAGGGATTTTCTTTGTCAAATTTAAGCATAGAAGCAAAAGTCGGTGTTTTCGTTGTAATTGGAATGATAATTCTTGGATACATGTCCATGCGGCTGGGTAAGCTTGGTTTTAAAATGGATAAAGGATATGAAGTTCATATATATTTTGATTCAGCATCCGGCCTTGAAGAAGATGTTCCAGTTGAGATCGCAGGAGTTGAAGTGGGCAGGGTCCGCAAGATTTTACTTGAAGACGGGAAAGCGCTGGTAATCCTTCGAATAGATTCTAATGTTAAACTTAGAAAAGATGTTAAAGCTTCAATCAGAAGCAGGGGAATACTTGGTGATAAATATGTTGTGCTTATTCAGGGCTCGCCGGCAGCTCCCCTGATTGAACCGGATGGGCGCATTGTTAGCACTGTCTCTACAACAGATTTGGAGAGTCTGATGAATGTTCTCGGAGAGGTGGCGGAAAATATCAGCAATTTGACACGTTCGTTTGCGAATGTAATGGGAGGTGAAAAGGGCGAAGCTTCACTTCGTTCAATAGTTGATTCTATGAAGTCTGTGGCTGAAACTCTGGACAGAACCGTGCAGGAAAACAATGAAGAACTTGTAAAAATAATAGCAAATCTTTCCGAGTTCTCAGCGACAATAAATGAAATTTCATCAAAGATTAATAAAGGAAAAGGAAGCATAGGGAAATTAATTAACGAGGAGGATACAGTTGAAAGATTAAACGGAACACTCGCATCGCTTAAAGAAATAACTGAAAAGATAAACAGGGGAGAAGGATCATTAGGAAAGCTGATTAATGAAGAAGAAACTGTAGAAAATATAAATACAACTCTTGCCGGCATAAATGATTATATGCAAAAACAGGAATCTTTTAGAACATATCTGGATTACAGAGGAGAATATCTTTTTGACAGCGAAGAAGTTAAATCCTATCTTACTCTTCGTATTCAACCAAGGGCGGACAAATATTATTTACTTCAGGTTGTTGATGATCCGGGAGGAGTGGAATCTGAAACCGATATCACAACTACTACAAACGGAGTAACCACGACAGAGCATATTGAAAAAAATGAAAAAAATGAAATTAAGTTTTCAGCCCAAATTGCCAAGCGTTACTATGACCTTGGCTTGCGCGGTGGAATTTTTGAATCTACAGGCGGTTTTGCATTTGATTACTATCTTTTCAAAGATCGCCTGACCCTCTCACTGGAAGCATTTGATTTTGATTCAGACAGCAATGCTCACTTGAAATTCAAAGCAGATTTTACGCCATTGAAGCATTTATATATAACCACGGGCTTTGATGATTTTATAAGTGACGAAGGGAATGAATCTTTTTTTATAGGAGCTGGAATTAACTTTTTAGATGATGATCTCAAAACCCTTCTTTCGAACATGCCATTTTAGAAATAATAATTCATAATATTTTTTCTTTTGCTATCTCTAAATAGCTGGAATCTTTATAGTCAGAAATAATTTTATTAAAAGCCTCAGCGCTTTTATCTTTGTTTCCCATTAATGCGTAAAGCCGTCCTAAATTGAACAGAGCTTCATCTTTAATTTCATCATCAGGTCCGGATATAATAATTTCAAAATATTTTGCGGCAGAATTGTAATCTTTTTTTCCTTCGCAGGAGTATGCAATACCATTCAATATAAGGCTTTTAATAAATGGGTTATTTTCAAACTCAGGAAGGGCTTTATTATATAATTCCACAGCCTTATTAAAATCACCAGCATTGTAACAGATATTTGCATACATAACGGTTGCCAGTTTCGCGCTGTTCCTACCCCAGCTATTTTCAATAATCTGTTTAAAGTAGGCAGCCACTTCCTGACAGGCTTTTACTGGCCCGTGTTCGCTTTTAATTTTATCATATTTGGCAACGCTGTTTGAAAGCATTGCAGAGGCTTTATTCTCAGAGCTAACTGAATAATAATAGACTAAAAAGATAATTATTATTAGAGTAAAGATTACTCCCATTGCAGATAATGCATGAACCTTATATTTTGTCAGGAATTCAAAAAATCTTGCTGAGAAAGAGATAAATTTATCAGGTTCTTCAAGCTGTCGTTTCCGTGATCGGCTTACTCGTTTTTTTGCCACAATTCCTCCGGTATTATGATTTCAATTTACCATACTAAAGACTTGTGAATCCATCCCTTGTCTCCATCAGCATGCTGAACGTGAATCCAGTTGCCTTTGCGCTTTAAGATTTTAAATGGAACACCTTTTTCGGTAGTGAATAAAATTTTAAATTTGGTGCCTGGGCCTGATCGTAAATTGCATTTGTTCTTGTTTGTAATAACCGTTGATATTTTACGGACAAGAGACTTGTGAATCCAACCTTTATCATCCTCAAAATCACGAAAATGGTACCAGGCTCCTGTTTTTTTCAAAACAAGAATCGGATGATATTTTGCGACCTGCCACAATACATCGTATCCGGTTCCAGGTCCGGATCGTATGTTGGCAATAGAGGGCGCAACAGACAAGCGTTCAGCAAAGACAGTGCTGCTGAAAATAATTACCAGAACTATCGAAATAGAAAAAATTGAATAAGTTTTCATTGCGAAATAATTACCACTTCACATATCCCTTCAAGGGATTTTTTAAAATTAATTGCATCTTCTTTTGATCCAACAATTGAATCAAAATGCATGGGTATTGCAATTTCGGGCTTCAGTCGTTTTGCTGCCTCAACAGCTTCTTCAGCGGTCATCACATAAGTGCCTGAAACCGGCAGCAAGGCGATATCAACTGCAAATTTGTCCATTTCAGGGATAAGGTCTGTATCTCCGGCATGATAAATCCGGATTCCATCAATAGTTATAATGAAGCCTAACCATCCATTAATTTTTGGATGAAAAGCCTTATCGGTATTGTAAGCTTCGACCGCTTCGATATCGATTCCAGAGACATTTATTTTGTCTCCTGGTTTTACAACTCTGACATCGCCTGAAAGTTTTTTGGCCGATTCCGCTTCAGTAACGATTACAGTGTCTGGTTTTATTGTTTTATCAATATCTTCAATTGAACAATGATCATAGTGAGAATGAGTAATCAGGATTATATCTGCGGGCACGACTTCCTTTATCTGAAATGGATCAATGACAATTATAGTGTCATGCGCATTTATTGCGAATCCGGAATGTCCCAGCCATTTAATATTTTTCAGCATGTTTTGTGGCATGTCTGTCTCCCAACGGTTCACAGTTGACGGCTTGCAGTTAATAGTTTTGTTTTGATCAACCGTTAACTGTAAACTGTAAACCGTAAACCGTTTTTACTATGCATTATAAAACAAAAGCGCAGGCAACTCAACACAGGTTAGTTTGTTGCCGTAAACAGCACCGGTATCAATTCCTATTTTGTTGGGCTCTACCAACGGTTCCTTATAAGGTGTGTGCCCAAAAACAACTATTTTCCCAAAATCAAAATCTGTGTGTACGAAATCTTCACGTATCCAGAGAAAATCTGCGGGATCCTGCTCATCAAACGGGATATTTTCTCTAAGACCAGCATGCACAAATATAAAATCATCAGTTTGATAATAAAGAGATAGCGATTCAAAAAAATCAAGGTGTTCTTGAGGTATCGGATGGGAACCAGTCGTCCGGCTTCTTTTCACGTAGCTTTCCAAGGTCGGCTTTCCTCCATTTATTAGATAGGTAGGCCTGTCTTTTCCTGAAAGATATCTTTCCAGCATTTCCTCGTGATTGCCTTTTAAAAATACAATTTTTTGAAAATGCTTTTTTAAATCAATCAGATATTCAACAACATCAAAAGAACTGGGACCCCTGTCAATATAATCTCCCAAGAATAGCAGGATATCATTGTTGCGATCTATCTTAATTTTATCCATAAGTGCACACAGCTTATCAAAACATCCATGTATGTCCCCTATGGCAAATATTTTTTCTATCAATTTAGGTTAAACCTAAAATTTTTCCACCCTGATAGACACAAAAGGCTGCCGCCCAGGCTATAGAAGTGCTGTAAACTATACTGAACAAAGTCCATTTCAGGGAACCGGTTTCCCTGCGTATTGTTGCTATTGTTGCGACACAAGGAAGATATAACAATACAAAGATCATTAATGAAAGTGCGGAAAGAGACGTCATTTCAGAAGATAAAAGTGCGTTCTTGAGAGCATCCGGCTCATCTGTTTCTTCGGTAGCATAGAGTATTCCCAAGGTACTTACTACGATTTCTTTTGCAACAAAACCGGTAAGAAGCGCCACGCTGCCACGCCAGTCTACACCAATGGGAGCAAATACGGGGGCTATGGCTTTTCCAATACTGCCCATGAAAGATTTTTCAGCTTTTTCGGCTTGTTCAGCCAGTTTAAGTTTTGTAATAGCGGCTTTTTTTTGTTTTTCCGTAAAAGACGCATTGATCTTATTTATTTCTTCATTATAATCCATTGAATAGTTTATATTGCGTGGAAAAGCTGTGAGCATCCACACAATAACCGAGCCAACAAGAATAATACCACCCATTTTTTTCAGGAACATCTTGCTTCTGTCCCACATATGGATAATAAGGCTTTTTATCATTGGAACCCTGTATGGGGGCAGCTCCATCACAAATGGAGCGTCAGCGCCTTTAAATAGAGTAGAACGGAATAAGCGTCCGGTTATAATTGAGAGAATGATGCCGGTAATATAGATTAAAAATATTACAGTTCCTGCTCTGGCGCTGAAAAAGGTGCCGGCAAGCAGAATATATATTGGCAGTTTGGCTGAACAAGACATAAAGGGAGTTATTAGTATTGTAAGAATTCTGTCTTTATTGCTCTCAAGAGTGCGGGTTGCCATGATTGCCGGGACACTACAGCCAAAGCCCATGAGCATGGGGATAAAGGACTTGCCGTGCAGCCCTATAAGATGCATTATCTTATCCATTAGAAAAGCCGCTCTTGCCATATAGCCTGTATCTTCAAAAATTGCGATAAATAAGAAAAGTATCAGAATATTTGGAAGAAAAATTATAACGCTTCCAACACCTGCTATTATTCCGTTTAAGAGAAGCTCTTTAAAAAGACTATCAGGAAGAGAGGTTTCTAAGATTGTCGACAACCAGTTGACTCCGCTGTCTAACCATTCCATTGGATAGGATCCAACAACAAAAGTCGTCTGGAACATAATCCATATAAAGAGTATAAAGATAGGGAACCCGACAAATCTGTTCGTAAGGACAAGGTCAACGTTCCTTGAAGTGTCTATGCGCCGTTTTGTTGATTTTGTTACAACCTCCTTTATGATTCCGGCGATAAATCCATATCGTTCATCTGTCATTACTATTTCAGGATCATCATCAAAACGGTCCAAAATATGCTTGCGATGCGTCTCGACTTCCCGAAAAATTTCCAGGCTTTTATTTCCGGTTTTTTGACGAATGTGTTCTCTAACGATTTTGTCATTTTCGAGAAGCTTTATAGTTGTCCATCTTGTATTATAAGGAAGATTTTGTTCTATGTGTTCTTCGATGAAGTTTTGAAGTTTTGAGATGGAGTTTTCAATATCGTTGCTGTATTTGACCTTGCGTTTTTGGGAGATCTTTGATTTTGACTTGGCCAATTTTATGGCCGCTTTCAGCAAGCTGTCAATGCCTGTATTTTTGTTTCCTATTGTGAAGACTACCGGGACATCTAGAAGCTCAGACAGCTTATTGGCATCAATTTTGGTTCCTCGTGAAGTTGCAAGGTCGGCCATATTCAGAGCAAATAAAACCTTGCAGTCAAGTTCTCTTAACTGCGTAGCGAGGTAAAGGCTGCGCTCAAGGTTGGATGCGTCAATTATATCGATAACAATATCCGGGGACTCTTCAATAACAAAATCACGTGCAACAATTTCT
>Ga0255419_10012_pt1 | contig 32263 bp, 33 predicted proteins | sample ANMaggSeSYBR02J3_FD_182658 | JGI IMG/M metagenome (GOLD analysis project Ga0255419, IMG submission 182658) | Sediment cell enrichment communities from methane seep in Santa Monica Basin, California, United Staets - ANME aggregate JGI... | ecosystem: Environmental > Aquatic > Marine > Cold seeps >...
ATGGTAAATTACCCCCTTTATAAATTAAGGTTCCTCGGGGTTATAACAGATGTCAGGGTATATCTTCGATAATGGTCTCCATATGTCGGATCAGTATAATCAGGGTCGGGTTTAGATGTTCTGGCGATTAAGGATACATTAATAGAATTGTCTGACGGAGAAATTTGTAAATCCTCGATATTTTCGGCTAATGGCTGACGGCCTCCCCCTGTATTTTCGTTCCTTTTTAATATTGGGATATTGTTTTCTTCTACTATAGAGTAGGTAATAACTTTGACCAGGTATATGGGGGTACTCGCTTCATAACCTCTGCTTAATCCCTGATTGCCCACGGTTCCAGGATCTGTATCTAAGGTCAAGGTACTGTCAGAAATACCGGTAACGATGGCATTTTCACTTCCATCGATGTAGATCAGTTTCTCATCAATAGTGTCAAACTCATCGCTGGTTTCCGTAGTCGATTGGTCAAGAGTAAGTGATGTGGCGTCTGATAAGACTGGATCTTCCAGATCGGCTCGAGCTGAATCGAAACAGCCTACAATGTGAATTATGTCGGGATCCGATCCCCCTTCCTCGATTATTGGATTGGCATTGATGGTTGTGGATGTCACCCAGTCAATCCACGTTGATAAATCAGATGTCGGAGCCCCATACCCCGCCATTCTGATCTCACGAGTCATCATATCCATAGCAGCTCTTGCGTTCTGTACCATTTCTGCAACTTGTTCCTGAACGTCATAGATTTTGCGCTGCATAAGGAAAGTGCTCGACAATGCCGTTAGGATAATCAGGCCTATTGTCATGGTAATCAGCAGTTCCACCAGGGTAAACCCGCTCTCATTATTTTTGTAATAATAATTCATTAGTTTTACCTGGAAAAAATTGTCTGCAAACTAACTGATTTGTTTGATTCCCAGTAAACAGTCACTGTTACTGTCTTCATGTTGGCAGCCGGACTGGGATCAATGACAGTCACTTGCCTTTCATATTGATCATAAGGAGATGGTAGAGACGACTTTGGCTCTGATACAACACTTGAGTAGTCAAGCCCTTTAATCTTTTCCATCTTATCCTGCGCCAAAACCGTGGCCGTAGTAATCCTGTTGCTTACCTTGTTGCCGTTAATTATTCCTGTTATCAGAGCTGCTGTCCCAAGCAGTCCTACTGACAGAATAACCATGGCAACCAGAACTTCTATTAAGGTAAAACCCTTATTATTTTCTATATTTACCATTTTCATAACTTCCTAAATATTATGATAACAGATAGTTAGTCAATCTTAACACGCCCGGTCATTGCGATTGCAATATTCACGGGTGTCGATACGGCCGGATTGCTCAGAGTTATCGTAGCTCCTGACGCGGTTCCCCTGGGACGGAAAATCGGATCAGCAGTCACATTACTGAAGGTAACATTGGAATATTCACTTTTAATATCTTTTGTCTGAGTCCATTCCCCTTCGTCGATATTACCATCATTATTATCATCGTCTAGTATCGTATACTCATGATCATTATTATCGAGGTCAAAGAATACCTTGAACTCGTTGTTTTGACTCACCGCCTGCATCCTTGCCCACATCAAATCCCCCCTTACCTGCCTGACCGCTCCGTTCAACCGGTGTTTCGGAAGATAAGAAAGATAGTTTGGAATCGCAATACCGGCAAAAATCGCCATAATAGCAATGATAATCATCATTTCAATTAAGGTGAAGCCGGATTGTTTATTGTGAAGCAACATAAAGTATCCTTGACACGGTTATAATTTGCGTTTCTGTCAAATAAGCTCAATTTGTGTCAGTGCGCAACATATCATTTACTTTTACTGTTTATGAATAAGTTAAGCAAATTCTATGCCATTTCGTCATTTTCAATAAAAATTGCTGATAATTAACAGATAAAATCTGTATCATTATATATATTAATTTGAAATAATTAACAATAAATTAAAACTCAATTATTGATAAATATATTTTATCATGGAATTCAAACTCTTAACTTTTGAGATAAATTGTATCTTCAGAAATTTTAAAACTAAAAAGTAACTTGTTAATAACCAGAGGTGGCGGGCATTTAAATTTAAAACGGCTGACTGTTTGAGCGTATTAGTGAGCATTAAGAAAAAAGAGGCACTTTTGTATATTTTTGTTAAAAGGATAAACTCAAGCCATAACGTTCTATTTTTCTAACTGATATTAATACTCTTTTTTCTTTAGGCTCACTTATGCGCGAGTTTCAGACGTTCTTAAATTTAATTGCCCGCTGCCTCTGGTTAATCTCATATTTGAGTTTTCAAATTTCTGATCTTAGGTATTAAAATATTTAATATTTTGCATGGACAAACAAGTTTGTCCATGGCACTCATCCTGAATTATAAGAAGATCAATCATAAACCTTAAGCTATCTTCTTAGATTCAAGGATTGAATCCAAGGCGCCCTGTAAATGTGAACGGTTACCTTTTTTATTTGCCGCATGTCTGACCTGTAGGAACTATTTAAATACTATTCTGTTGTAGCCGTATTAGGCGCCAGGCAGGTGAGAAATGCGGATTAGCTATTTTGGATAAAGTCCACGGCATTTTGAAAAATTCGTAATCCTATCGTGGGTCTTATCTCAAATACCTTGCCCTGGCGTTTAAGCTCTTCTTTTTGACGGGTCCAGTTTGGATGGTTGGTTGGATGATTGTAGGCTTCAGGATGGGGCATAAGGCCGAAAATTCTGCCGCTTGGATCACATATTCCTGCTATGTCAAGCGCTGATCCATTTGGATTGTATGGGAAAGCGCTGTTTGCAAGCTCTCCGTTCGGCATGGAATACTGAATTACAACCTGGTTAGTGTTTACAAGGCGCTCTATGGTGGACTCATCTGAATAGAATTTTCCTTCCCCGTGTCTGATGGGGAGTTCCAGGCAGTCCATGCCTTTTGTAAATATACAGGGTGATGCGGAATTTACTGTCAGATTTACCCAGTCATCCCTGAAATTTCCGCAATCGTTAAATGTAAGTGCCACCGACCGCTTACTGTAATCATGATTAAAACCAGGTAAAAGCCCGAGGTTTACAAGAGTCTGGAACCCATTGCATATCCCAAGTACAAGATTACCATTATCAATAAATTCTTTCAGCTTCTCTCCAAGATTTGTTTTAAGGCGTACAGCCTGAATAACACCTGCGCCATGATCATCTCCCCAACTGAACCCTCCGACAAAAACCATGATTTGAAAATCTTCAAGCTTTACATCTCCATTAATAAGCGAATTTATATGAACCCGGACAGCTTTTGCGCCAGCCAGTTCAAAGGCATAGGCTGTTTCATGATCGCAATTCAAGCCGTATCCGGCAAGTACAAGTGCATTTACTTTGCTCATATTATTTTCTCCATCTATCGCGTATCAAAGAAAATCTTTCGTAACATTTTAGCGCTTTTAAATGTTTATTTTTTGACAGGATTGACAGGATATTCAGGATTTAAATTAATTATCTAAAAGTCTATATTAATGATTCACGGTCAGCTTGAGTGATTGGTTAGCCTCAACGACCATTAGAATTAGATTCTATTGCAACAAATTATCCCATCGTTCCTTGAATATTCCCAACTCCCATTTACCCTCATTAAATTTCTTAAAGGTACATCCTATATCCAAGGCCAACCTGATTATCTTTTCTTTGTTACCTTTCTTAAGTAATATCTTCTTCTGAGAACTCTTCCTTGCAGTCTCTTGAAATGTTGAAAAATCTTTGAATTGTTTAAATTTTGATGTCTCCTTATTTTTTATTGCATTGAAGGCTTGCTGAATAGACATAACAAAGTGTCCTTTGGGTTCAATTTCATTAAAAATAGAAACCACTAAGTGGGTAGCTGCGACAATTTCATTTGTTGATATGGATTGGGAAAAGCTTTTTGCTTTTTCTAAATAAGATTGGAGATCAATAGCCTTTAATTCTATCCTTGCAATCTTTTGAGCCCCATCTTGAGTTTGTAAACATAATAAATCAAATCCATCTCCATAATGTTCTGAAACATCCCATCCAAAATTGGCCAATTTATAGGCAATCATGCCTGTTTGCATTATCTCAAGCGCTTTCTTCCGAGTAGTTTCAATAGATAAATTACTATTAATTGGCATATGTCCAATCGTTTTTTTCCTGGTTCCCATGCTCCAGCGTGGGAACCCATATGGTATGTCATTCCCACGCTGGAGCATGGGGACGAGAAACAACCAGAAAACACCCTAACCTTCATGAAATATAAATTATCACAACTGAGCCTCTTGCTTTTATGTTTTGATCAACCGTTAACTGTAAACTGTTAACCGTAAACGGTTACTTTTCAACAAAGGTCTTTGAATGGCTCTTTCCATGCGGTCTTAAGACTGTCAACAGAAACTGAAATAATAACCTTGCTATCAATACCCTTTACAACAAAATCCGGTCTTCCGGTTATTTTTCCAACGCAGGCATATGGAAGGTCTTTGAAAATATTTTCAAAAAGCTCCTTATGCTGAGGATCAATGGTTACAATAAATCGCCCTGCGGATTCGGAAAATAATATTTTGTCATTACGATCAATATTATCCACTGGCACATTTGCAAGATCAACTTCCATCCCAAGGTTGCCGCCCATTGCGGTCAAAGCAAGATGAACGCCCAGACCGCCGCGGTATACACCATGTGCGGACGCCACAATTTCTCTGCCAACGGCATGGCCAAAAGCCTTGTAAACAGGCGCAAACTGATCAGGCTTGACCCTGGGAACATTAAGGCCGGTATATCCAAAATGCTCGTAATGCTCAGATCCCCCCAACTCGTTTCCGGTGGTTCCAAGGACATAAATCAGATCACCGGGCATCTTACTGTCCATTGTAATGCATCTATTTATATCATCTATGACGGATGTTGCTGAAAACTGGAGGGTCTCAAGTGCGGAGACCTTATGTGTTTCACCATAACGGCCAGGAAGATAACCATCGACATACATACTGTCTTTGCCTGAAAGAAGTGGGATTTCATATGCCAGGCAAATATCCCTAAGAGCACGGCATGAACGGACCAGTTGCGCGGCCTTGAATTTACCGTCAGGATTATTTTCCGGATCATATTGAATATTCGGCCAGCAGAAATTATCCACGCCGCCTATATATTCAAAATTTGCCCCAACAGCTATAAGCCTGCGCACGGCTTCGTCAATGGTAGAGCTTGTCATATGATAGGCATCAATAAGTGAATAAGTAGGCAGCAGAGACTGGGAAAAAGCAAGACCTTTGTTAGAATCAAGCACCGGTCTTAAAACAACTGCATCACTGTTAACGTCTCGACCGGTGCCGACCAGAGGTTTTATTACGCTTGTGCCCTGGACTTCATGGTCATACTGCCTGGTAATCCATTCTTTGGAGCATATATTGGGACGCGCAAGAATATCTTTCAGTAAAGTTTCATAATCAACCGGTTTCCTTAAAACCGGCTCAAACAACCCACGTTTATCAGGAGGCTGCCAGTGCGCATCAAATTCCCACTGCGGAAAACCAGAAGAAAGCAGATCCAGATCAATATATGCACAGGTTTTATTATTGTAAGAAATATGAAGCTTGCCGGTATCGGTAAAAGTTCCTATAACCGTGCTTTCTACAGCATGTTTTTTTGAAAGTTCAAGAAAGCGTTTTAGATCTTCCGGCCTTACAGCCACGGTCATACGTTCCTGAGATTCTGAAATCCATATCTCCCACTGATCAAGGCCTTCATATTTTAAAGGAACTTTTTCAAGCTGGATATCACATCCATTTGAGAACATTGCTGATTCACCTACTGATGATGAAAGCCCTCCACCGCCGTTATCGGTAATAAATGCTATAAGCCCTTCATCACGTACCTCTAAGAGGAAATCATGCATCTTTTTCTGGGTGTATGGGTCACCGATCTGGACATGGCCGGCAGGAGTATGCTCGGAAAAAGTTTCTGATGCAGCGGTCACGCCATGAATTCCATCTTTGCCGACCCTTCCGCCACACATGATAACCAGATCGCCGGGAGAAATATCTTTTTGCTCCGATGGTTCATCTTTTACCATAGCAGGCATGATACCAAGTGCTGTTACAAAAACCAGGCATTTGCCCATGTACCCATGATGGAAAAAAACCTGACCAAAGGGTGTCGGTATCCCGCTTTTGTTGCCGCCATCTCTTACTCCTTCTATAACGCCATCTAAAAGCCGTCTCGGATGCAAACGCGGTTTGAGATCTCCGCTATAATCCCTGTGCCCAACACAATAGCCGTAGCTGCCCATAATCAGCTTTGACCCCTTGCCGGTACCCATGGGGTCACGGTATATTCCTACTATGCCGGTTATAGCCCCGCCATATGCTTCCATATTGGAGGGAGAATTATGCGTTTCTCCGGTAATAACATAATTATAATCCTGGTCAAAACGCCCCACACCGGCATTATCCCACAAGACAGATACAACCCAGGATTTTCTTTCCTTTAATGTCAACGTAGGGGTTTCAATGCAGGTTTTAAAAAGATTATCCACAAGTTCTAAATTATCTGCTGCAAGATCATGGTAACTGAACAGCCCTCGGAAAGTATTATGATTGCAATGGTCGCTTCTGGCCTGAGAAATATATTCAAGTTCAATATCTGTAGGATCTGAGAGCCCGACTTTTGCACGCGCTGCCTGAACATTTTCTTCTAAAAAATATTTCCTTATAATTGGTATATCATTTGGATTCAAAGCCAGATTACGTTCATCACTGATTTGCTTTAGTGTTAAATCGCTGTCTATCGGAATTGTGATAACTGTAGGTATGTGGTTAAGCTTGACTTTTGGAATTATAAAGCCGATCCCTGTCTCAGGATCCCAATCATCTTTTGAAAAAATCTTCCATTGCTGGATGATATCATTTGCCAGAAGCTCGCCGGCAATTTTATCCGTGTCTTCGGCAGTAAGACCGTTGCCTTTAAGGCAAAAACGCTTTGACGTATATACGGACTCTTCATGGCCGAAGTTTACTCCCAGAATATCTTCCACTGCTTCAACCGCAGTGCTGCCCGGGTTGTCCTTAACTCCAGGCCTGTAGCCGACCCAGATAGTCCAGTCAAACTCAACAGGCAAAGGCTCAAAAGAAGAAATTTGCGTTACAGGATTTGTAAAAACCTCTGTCTGTATTTTCTTCAATTGATCATCCGACAGGTTGGCATCAATAGTAATTACATGAACTGTCCTTACACTTGAAATATCGATTCCAAAGTAATGTGTTGCCTTCTGTCGAATACCTTCACCCTCGGCATCAAACAAATCGGATTTTAATGTTATTTCCAGTCTATTAGGCATAATAATATTTAACTAAAAAACATGCGTGTAATATCATTATAAAACACATAAATCATGAGCATAATCAACAAAAAGATACCTGCCTGCTGGGCAATTTCACGAAATTTAACATTTACAGGACGTCCTGTTGCCGCCTCAATAAAAAAGAAAACCAGATGACCTCCATCCAGAACAGGTATAGGCAGAAAATTGATTATGGCAAGATTAATACTAAGCAGTGCTATAAAAAACAACAGGTTTGATATTCCCTCTTTGGCCTGTTGTCCCGCCATCTGTGCGATCATAAGCGGACCGCCCAGAGTTTTTGTCGAGATGGCACCCTGAATCAGCTTTACAATACTAACTATGGTTAACTTTGAAATGTTATAGGTCTGTATTATGCTCTCTGAAAAGGCCTGGAAAAAATTCATTTTTTTTGAAAAACCATCTCCAGAAGATGTAATACCAATAACATAACGCTGAAAATCCTCGCCAAAAATATTTTTGGAAGTTATCACTTCAGGCTTAACATTTGCGACAATTACAGATTCATTTCTCTGAATATGTAATACAAGTTCCTCTCCATTGCTTTCAGAAATAATTTTCGCCAAGTCCTCCCATCTCTCAATGGGAATTTTATTAATAGCTATTACTCTATCGCCTGTTTTCAGCCCTCCTGTAGAAGCCGGGCTATTCTCTTTAACCTCTCCTATGGAAGGCTCTAAAATGAAAGTTCCATGAATCTGGAACATTCCAAAAAAAATTATCATTGCGAGGAAAAGATTAAAGAAAGGGCCGGCAGCAACAATTAAAATTCGTTTTAAGACATGCTTGTGGGTAAAAGAAACAGATATATCATCAGGGCTGACAGCAACATTTGGATCCTCACCTACCATTTTTACAAAACCGCCAAGGGGGATTGCCGAAACGCAATAATCGGTATTGCCTATTTTTTTGCCGAATATCTTGGGGCCGAATCCTATAGAAAATTTTTCTACCCCTACTCCGAACAACCTGGCAACAAGGAAATGACCGAGTTCATGAAATGATATAAGTATTCCTAATACTATTATAAATGCAAATATACTTGTACTCATAATTACAATAGTTCCTATTGTAAGCTGTTGAGATGTTGAGCTGTTGAGCTTATCAGCTTACCAGCTATTCCTCTGGCCCACTTATCAGCTTCAAGGATATCAGATAATGCTGGATCTTTGACAGATGAATGTTTCTCAATTGTATTTTTTATTAATTCCGGAATATTGGTAAATGAAATACGTTTATCCAGAAAGGCCTTCACTGCCACTTCATTTGATGCATTTAAAACCGCAGGCATTGTTCCACCTATTCCACAGGCTTTAAAAGCCAGTGCAAGGCATGGAAATTTTGTTAAGTCAGGCTGCTGAAAGGTAAGCGCCCCAATATTTACAAAATCCGGAATCGGTTGCTTAAGCGCAAGACGTTCCGGATAAGATATCGCATATGCTATGGCTCCCTTCATATCCGGTATGCCTAATTGAGCAATAACCGCCCCATCTCTATATGCAACCATTGAGTGAATCACGCTTTGAGGATGAATCACAACCTTAATCATATCATGCGATACTCCGAAAAGATGTTTTGCCTCAATTACCTCAAGCCCCTTGTTCATAAGAGTAGCTGAATCTATGCTGATTTTTTTGCCCATCTGCCATGTAGGATGATTTAAAGCCTCCTCTGGTTTTATCGAGACAAATTCATTCGCCGGCCTGTTCAAGAATGGACCGCCTGAAGCCGTCAGTAGTATCTTGTTCATATCTTTTCTGCGGTGGCCGGCAATACATTGGAATACAGCACTATGTTCGCTATCTATGGGAAGTATGTTTATACCTTTTTCCGCTGCTTTTTTTACAACAATTTCACCAGCCATTACAAGGGTTTCTTTGTTGGCCAGTGCAATGTTCTTTCCAGCTTCAATTGCAGCCAGGGTAGGCATCAATCCTGCAGCTCCAACCATTGCGGTTACAACCATTTCGACAGAATCATAAGTTGCTGCCGCCCTGTAGCCATCTTCACCATGCAATATTTCAACATCAGCGCCTGACGGAAGCACATTTTTCAATTCTAAAGCTCTGTTTTCATCAAAAACCACCGCTATCTCAGGATGAAATGTTTCAATCTGTCTGGCTAATAATTCAACATTATTGGCCGCAGCAAGAGCTTTGACTTTAAACCGGTCACGAAACATTTCTACAATCTTGAGAGTATTACGTCCTATGGATCCGGTAGATCCGAGTATTGAAAGATTTTTCATATATAATTAACAAAATATAAATTCGTAACCATTCACTGGAAAACCGGTAGCATATAAAGCTATTTTCCAGCATTTAAGCTTTTACAGGTGCTGTAGATGTGCGTTTTCAGGACAATCAACTATAGTTTGGCTATGTTGGTTGCCCTGAAAACGTGCATATGCAGTGCCTGTGAACGCTTACATAAATTCTTTAAAAAAATATGCCACGGGAGCGGCAAACTGAAGGGCATCTATACGATCCAGTATGCCGCCGTGTCCCGGCAGTAATGAACCGGAATCCTTAATATCAGCGGAACGCTTTAGTGCTGATTCAAACAGATCGCCCACCTGACCCGCGATACCGATAAAGAGGAATAAAAGGATGCTTGCTCCCAATGATAAGTTAGAAAGAAAAAAACACTTAAAAAATAATCCGACGGCCAAATTTGAAAAAAGCCCCCCAATTGAACCCTCTATTGTTTTTTTGGGGCTTACTGAAGGACAGAGCTTGTGCCTGCCAAAATAAGAACCAATATAAAATGCACCGATATCACCGGCAAAAACAACAAATAAAAGGAAAAATATCCAGAGCATTCCGTCCGCTCCGTTACGGATCAGAATCAGGAAGGAAAGTAATATGGGAATATAAATAATCCCCAGAACCTGTTTTGTAAAATTCTCAATTATGAACGAATCGGATTTAAACTGTGTAAGGGTAAACAGGCCGGAAATAATTAGATTAAAAGCGACTATGATTATAATAAGATCTAATGCGTTTTTATAAGCCGCCCACATAATGACGGGTCCAACAAATATTGATAGAAGCAAGATAATGCCCGATATTGTTTTACCTTTTGTATTAAAAACAATACGAAAATATTCGAGCAGAGCTAAAACGCATATTATGCTTAGTGAAACAGCGAATAATGCCCCCCCTTTGTAAATAATCAAAAAAAGAAAAGGGGTAGATATAATGCCTGTAATCCAACGTTTTAAATGCATAATAAATAGTATACGGGTTAAACTTTTCCGAATCTGCGTTCACGGTGCTGATAGTGTTTTAGAATTTCCAAAAACTCCTGTTTGCTAAAATCGGGCCATAAAGTTTTTGTAACAAAAATCTCAGTGTACGCAATTTGCCACAAAAGAAAATTACTTATGCGCATTTCACCGCTTGTCCTTATAAGCAGATCAGGATCGGGAATTCCTTTTGTATAAAGGAAATCAGATACAAGTTCGGACGTTATGAAGTCAGGATCAATGTCGCCTTCTTTTGTTTTTATCGCTATTTCCCTGACCATCCTGACTATTTCGGCACGACCTCCATAACTCAATGCAAGATTAAGCATCAAACCGTTATTTTTTTTTGTTAGTGCCATTGTCTTGTGCAATACCTGCTGAACATTTTCCGGCAGCTTCTCTATCTGTCCAATGGCATTGAGGCGGATATTATTATCCAACATCTCTTTCAGCTCTGACTCAAGGAAATTTTTCAGGAGAGTCATAAGAGCGAAGATTTCTGTCTTTGGCCTCTGCCAGTTCTCAGTGGAAAAAGCATATAAAGTCAGGATGGAAATACCTGTCTCACGACAGGTTCTAACAATAGCTCGAACAACTTCAGCGCCCTTTTTATGTCCTTCAATTCGATTTAAAATACGCTTTTTTGCCCAACGCCCATTACCATCCATAATGATTGCAACATGACAGGGAAGACTTGCTGGATCAATATCAGAGGAAGACTCGCTAGAATTCAATGATCTCTTTCTCTTTTTCTTTAAAGATGTCGTCATTTATAAGCTTGATTTGTTCATCCGTTATCTTCTGGATCTGGTCATGTGCTTTGAAAGCGTCATCTTCCGAAATATCGCCATCGGTTTTTAAACCTTTGATCAGTTCGTTTGAATCGCGTCTGATATTGCGTACAGCCACCTTATAGTCTTCACAAATTTTTCGTACTATTTTTACAAGTTCCTTACGTCTTTCTTCGGTAAGCGCTGGAATGGATATGCGAATAATCTTACCATCGTTTGAAGGAGTGAGGCCCAGATCGGATTTAAATATTGCCTTTTCAATCTCCTTTATTACGGTAACATCCCAGGGCTGTATTATAATAAGGCGACTTTCAGGAACTGAGAGCGAGGCCATCTGGTTAATTGGAGTCCGGGTGCCGTAATAATTAACAAATATTCCATCAAGTAAAGAAAGAGAAGCACGGCCAGTCCTGACTTTATTTAAATCCTTTTTAAGGGCGGCAATTGATTTGCCCATATTTTCTTTTGTTTCTTTATATATGGATTCCAGCATATAATTTTACCTTTTCGTCATCAATTGTTTATCCTGGTTCCGATTTCCTCTCCACATACTATTTTTCTGAGATTTCCCTTGTTTTTAATATCAAAAATCACAAGGGGAAGCTGGTTTTCCATAGCGAGAGAGATAGCTGTCATATCCATGACTTTGAGCTGCCTTTCCAAAACTTCTATATAAGTGATTTTTTTAATAAACTTGGCGTCCTTGTTTACAACAGGATCTGAATCATACAGGCCTGCAACCTTGGTGGCTTTCAGCAAAATCTCTGTATGAATCTCCTGACCTCTTAAAACCGCAGCAGTGTCCGTGGTAAAATAGGGATTCCCTGTACCTGCTGCAAAAATAACGACGCGTCCTTTTTCAAGATGGCGAATAGCTTTGCGCAGAATATAAGGCTCAGCCACCTCATGCATCGATATTGCAGACTGGATGCGTGTCGGTACACCTTTCTTTTCAAGTGCGTCCTGCAATGCGAGGCTGTTGATTACTGTTGCCAGCATTCCCATATGGTCAGCAGAAGTTCTATCCATTCCAAATGAACTGGCGGCAATCCCTCTGAAAATATTCCCGCCGCCGACAACAATAGCTATTTGAATCCCCAAATCAAATATCGAGCGAACTTCTTCAGCCACATATTTTATAACTTCCGTGCTGATACCAAAACTCTGATCGCCCATAAGAGCTTCACCGCTTAATTTTAACAAAACCTTGTTGTATCGAGGAAGTGTCAAGGCTTATGAATCTCCTATCTGAAATCTTACAAAACGTTTAATTGTTATGTTCTCGCCCATCTTTGCAATCAGATCATTTAAAAGATCCGATATATTCACATCCGGATTACGCACGTATGCCTGATTCAACAGGCAGTTATCCTTATAAAACTTGTTTAGTTTTCCCTCAACTATTTTGTCTATCACGTTTTCGGGTTTACCCAATTCAATGGCCTGTGCACGATATATTTCCTTTTCTTTATTTATGACTTCCTCCGGCACATCATTGGATGCGATTCCAACAGGATTGGTTGCCGCTATATGCATAGCTATATTTTTAGCAAATTCTTTAAAGTCATCATTCTTTGCAACAAAGTCGGTCTCGCAGTTTATCTCAACCAGCACTCCCAGCTTGCCGCCCATATGGATATAAGGTTGGATTAATCCTTCGCTCATAGCTCTTCCGGCCCTTTTCTGCGCTGTTGCCAACCCTTTTTTTCTTAAAAAATCGACTGCGTTATCTATATCGCCATTGCTCTGTAAAAGCGCTTCTTTACAATCCATTATTCCGACTCCGGTCTTTTCACGGAGCTGTTTAACCATTATAGCACTTATTGCCGTCATTATTATTCTCCTATATCCCTTGCTTCAGTAGTTTCTCCTGATTTTTCGCTCTCTTTATCATCTGAGGTTTCTAAAGAAGCTATGGGAGCTGTTTTTCTGATTATCTCGACGACAGGTCCCTTAGAACCGTCTGCAATAACCTTTCTTTCACCGGGTTTTAACTCTGAATCTACTGGTAAACCTTCGGCTTCATCCTCTATCTCTTTATCGGCCTCAGCCTGCTGTTTTTCCAACAAGCGCTGTTTTCCCTCAATACAAGCTTCAGCAATTCTGGATGAAATCAGTCTTATCGCCCGAATAGCATCATCATTGCCCGGTATAATGTAATCTATTTCGTCTGGATCACAATTGGTGTCAACAATAGCAATAATTGGAATCTTCAGCCGTTTTCCCTCACGAACTGCAATTGCCTCGTTTTTGGGATCAACAATAAATATAGCACCAGGAAGCTTATTCATGGAACGGATTCCGCCAAGAACGTCGTCAAGTTTTACCCTGGACTTTTGAAGTTTCAACCTTTCTTTTTTGGGGAAAAGGTTAATTGATCCATCATTTATTATATTATTGAGATAATCAAGGCGGTCGATACTCTGTTTTATTGTCTGAAAATTTGTAAGCATTCCGCCAAGCCATCTGTTATGGACATAGAACATCTCGCATCTATTGGCCTCTTCATAAATAGATTCGCGCGCCTGCTTTTTGGTTCCTACAAAAAGGATTGACTCGCCATTTGCAGCCAAATCGACTATAAAGTCATATACATTTTTAAACATACGAACGGTTTTCTGAAGATCTATGATATAGATACCGTTCCTTGCCCCAAAGATATAAGGTTTCATCTTGGGATTCCAGCGCTTTGTCTGATGACCGAAATGTACTCCTGCCTCAAGGAGTTCCTTCATTGTGATATAAGACATATTGTATTCCCCTTATTAAATGGTTATTCTTTCGCCTTCATCATCCCCATTTCCGACTCCGCCAAGCGAAGCACCGGGAAAAAAGTCCAAAGGCGTGCGACTAATCGTTCACGGCTACATATATAAACCTTTTTAAATTAACAAATATTATAATGCTCTGCAATAGTTTTTTTATTTTTTCCTCATACAAACCATTCTATAATGAGCACTGTAGTCTTTTTTAAAGACAACATTTTCATAATTCCCACAATCATCTATAATTTTTTTAATCTGATCTTTTTGATCATGTCCTATCTCCAGCAAAAGTATTCCCTTTTGTACAAGGAAGGCATGAGCTTCAAAGATAATTTTTTTAATTGGGTCCAGTCCGGCTTTACCACCGTCAAGAGCCCTAATGGGCTCATATCTGTATATCTCAGGCTGGAGTTCAGGTATGGACAACGTCCTGATATAAGGAGGATTGGATATAATCATGTCAAACAACTGTCCGGTATTTTTTAACGGCTCAAGCCAATCTCCGGTAAAAAAATTTATTTTTCCATCAATACGATGAAGTTTTGCATTCATAAATGCCAGTTTAACAGCTTTATCTGAACTATCAGATGCAAAATAGATATACTCCGGCCTTTCAGATGCAAGCGCCAGTGTTATTGCGCCGGAACCTGTACCAAGCTCTAAAATACGCTTTGGCCCAGGACCCAATTCCGGAAGTGAAAGCGCTGACTCAACAAGGCATTCTGTCTCAGGGCGTGGAATCAGTACATGCTTTGTCACAGATAGATCCATAGACCAAAACTCTCTGGTGCCCACGATATATGCAACCGGTTCCCTGTTAATTCTCCTTTTTATATATGTTTTGAACAGCAAAAGTTCATCGACGGTAAGCGGCTGATCATAGCGCAAATACAAATCTATCCTTTTTAAGCCTAATGTATGCGCCAGGAGTATTTCAGAGGTTGATCTTGGGCTGTCAATATTGTGGGATTTAAAATACGAAGTAGTCCAATCGAGGAGTTTAATTATTGTCCATTCAGGAAACTCTGAGTTTGACTGATTCTGCATTCTGTAATGCCTGAGTTTGATAAAATGTTGTAAGTTGGTCAATTATATCATCCATATCTCCCTGCATAATACTTTCCAGTTTGTAAAGGGTAAGTCCGATCCTGTGGTCTGTAACCCTGCCCTGTGGAAAGTTATATGTTCTTATCCTTTCACTTCTATCCCCGCTTCCTATCTGGCTTTTCCGTTCTTCCGACCTCTTTTCATTTTGTTCTCTGATCTTACTGTCAAGAAGACGGGCGCGCAAAACCTTCATGGCCCGGTTTTTGTTTTTTAATTGTGACTTTTCATCCTGGCAAGTAACAACAAGGCCTGTTGGCAGATGAGTAATACGCACGGCTGAATCGGTAGTATTTACAGATTGACCTCCTGGTCCGCTTGAACGATATACATCAACTTTAATTTCACCTGGATCAATATGGACTTCAACTTCTTCCGCTTCAGGCAAAACCGCCACTGTAACCGCAGAGGTGTGTATTCTTCCTTGAGTTTCAGTTGTAGGGACACGCTGGACACGATGAGTACCGCTCTCATATTTAAAGCGGTTATATGCTCCTTTACCATGGATCATCGCTACAATCTCTTTTAAACCACCTGCGCCCATTGTATGATGATTCATGATCTCAACCTTCCAGGATCTGTTTTCAGCATATCTGCTGTACATTCTGAACAGATCATTTGCAAACAGGCTTGCCTCCTCTCCTCCTGTCCCGGCTCTTATTTCAATTAATACATTTTTTACATCGAGCGGATCCTTAGGAATAAGCAGCTTTTTAAGCTCTTTTTCCCGCTTCTCCCTTTCAGTACTTAAAGAGTTAACTTCTTCCCGTGCTAAATTTTTTATTTCAGAGTCGGCATCCTTCAGCAATTCGCTGCTGTCCTCAAGCTCTTCTATTATCTGTTTGTAATTTCTGTAAACCGATACAATCTTGTTAAGTTCAGCATGTTCCTGGCTATACTTCTGGTATAAATCCCGGTCCTGAATTATTTTGGGATTACCCAATAATTCTTCCAATTCTAAAAAGCGGTTTTCAACCCCTTTTAACCTGTCAAACATAAATAATACTTACCTAACCCGGATAAACCGGAAATCCGAAGCACAAAATTCGAAACTCGAAACAAATCCAAATACTAAATGCTCAAATGTTCAAAACTGTAAGAGCCGTCTTGAGCGCAATCGAATCTGCCTTCGGCGGACACTGTCGTTTTTGATTTTGAATTTTTGCCATTTGATATTGTTTCGGCCATTTTTATAAGATCGGGCGATATTCCTATTTCGAATTTATTTTCTGCTACAAAAAACACGAATTTTAGAGCTAAGAAACTAACTGATCAAAAAATATTTTAATTGTAAAATTGTTGGTCTGTAACGATAATAACCGAGAAAAGGCGAATTCCAAAATGCCCCGACTCGGTTAAATTCCTCATCAACTACGCACAAGTTAAGTTTAACGTAAGTTACTTCTGAAATTTTTCATATTTTTTGCGGAAACGTTCAATTCTACCGGCTGTGTCAATGAGTTTCTGCTTACCTGTAAAAAATGGATGGCATTTTGAACAGATTTCAACCCGTATATTTGATTTTGTTGAACCGATTTCAATCACATTTCCACATGCACACTTAATAGTAGTAACCGAGTACTTAGGATGTATGTCAGCTTTCATTTTTTATATTCCCTTATTATGAATTCATTGAATTTAAAAAACTTTTATTATCTTTTGTTCCGCTCATTTTTTCAAGTAAAAATTCCATACTGTCTGAAGGATTTAATGAGGAAAGGAGTTTTCTTAATATCCAGACACGGTTAAGAGTCTCTTCATCCAGCAGCAACTCTTCTTTGCGTGTACCTGATTTCTTTATATCAATCGCAGGGAATAATCTTTTATCAGAAAGTCTTCTATCTAATTGAATTTCCATATTGCCCGTGCCCTTGAATTCCTCAAAAATGACTTCATCCATCCGGCTTCCTGTATCAACCAGAGCGGTTGCTATAATAGTAAGGCTTCCACCTTCTTCAATATTTCTGGCCGCGCCAAAAAAACGTTTCGGCCGCTGTAGAGCATTTGAATCAACTCCTCCAGAAAGAATCTTTCCGCTCGGCGGCATAACAGAATTATAGGCACGCGCAAGTCTTGTTACGCTATCTAGCAGAATAATAACATCCTTTTTATGTTCCACCAGCCTTTTTGCCTTTTCGATCACCATTTCGGCGACCTGAACATGTCTTTCAGAAGGTTCATCAAAAGTTGAGCTTATGACTTCCGCATTAACTGATCGTTGCATATCCGTCACTTCTTCAGGGCGTTCATCAATCAGAAGAACAAAAGGAATAATATCTTTATGGCTGGCAATAACACTGTTGGCAATATTCTGCAAAAGCATCGTTTTTCCTGACCTGGGAGGTGAAACGATCAGGCCCCTCTGGCCAAAACCAATAGGAATCATAAGATCCATTATTCTTGTAGAGTAATTATCGGAAGAAGTTTCAAGATTTATTTTTCTCTCAGGATAAAGCGGAGTCAGATTATCAAAAAGGATCTTTTCCCTGGCCACTTCAGGATCTTCATAGTTTACAGCCTCAACTTTCAAAAGCGCAAAATACCGTTCAGACTCTTTTGGCTGTCGGATCTGCCCCGACACAGTATCTCCAGTCCGCAGATTGAAACGACGTATCTGTGACGGAGAAACATAAATGTCATCAGGACCGGGAAGATAATTGGAATTAGGCGATCTCAAGAACCCAAATCCGTCAGGCAATATCTCAAGTGTTCCTTCACCGAATATTAAACCATCCTTTTCAATCTGGGCCTGCAGAAGGGCAAAAACAAGATCCTGCCTTCGCATTCCGGCTGCACCATCAATATTAAAACCCTTTGCCATATCTGTCAGTTCACTTATTTTCTTGTCTTTTAATTCAACTATGTTCATTAAAATTTACCTCATTACTTATTCTTGCGAACCCAATAATCCATATTTCTCAATGCATTCAGACTTCGTCACCCAATTAAGTCTTTAAAACGGATTTCATGCACGCCCCTCTTTATTTTATTTTCGATAGCGGAATGAGTGAAACGGCAAAAGCTAATTCCGGATGGGTCGATTGCTAATAGGCTGGTTCCCTGCTGGTTGTTAGAGACCTTTGCAACACGTCCCCCTTTTGTTCAATTGGCGCAAAAGGTTAGCGCTTTCGCTTCACTAAAAGTTCCAGCGTTAGGCTATGTTAGCTGATAAGCTGTTATGCCTTTTTATCTTATGAGCTTAAGAGCCATCAGCTATAAGCTAAGCTGTATTCCTGTAGTTAAAATTTTTCCCTTACTTGAACCTAAATTGAGCGATTTTTTACTCGACCTGCACCAATCTCTTGCGCATCAAGGGCTTGCGAAAAGTCTCGACATATCCATTGATATGCCTCCAATTTTCGCAAACCTTGCTGCATCAAGACCTTGGCACATTTCTTCGCAAAAAAATCGCTCAACTTAGGTTGAACAAACAGGAACGTTTTTCAAAGGGCTCTATTATGGAGGAATATAATTTAGTTTATTTTAGGGCTCGGTCAGAAATAACTTGGCATTTTTGCATCCCAACTTCACTATATCTTTAACCGATCTTCATTCGCAAAAGTCCTCGAAATAGCTCGTTATTCCTGCGGTTTTGCTCAATCAGATCAATTAAATCTACGGCAAATTTGGGCGCAAATTCTACCAAGTTGTTTTTGACCAAGCCCTTAGTGATTTTTTAATTCAGAAGAATTTAAAAGGTATTCTCTCCAATAGGTGGGCTTACTGCCTTAAATAAATTTAAAAATAACTTACGTTTTTTTGTTTGTCAAGCACTTTCAATACTTTTTTTCGTATTTTCTTATTAGTTCACTATATAAAACTTCAACTAATTTTATCAAATGTTCGATTGAACCGTTATTTTTTATAACCAATTCAGCCCGTTTAATCTTTTCTTCTTCAGGCATCTGTAAGCTGAAAAGGGATTTTGCATCATAGCGTGAAACTTTATCCCGGCACATCAGCCTTTCAATCCGCAATTCATAGTCGGCGCTAACCATTATGACCAAATCGAACAGGTCTTCCAAGTAAAGTTCAAAAAGAAGAGGTATTTCTACAAAAACAAATCTTTTAACATTTTTTTCCGCTTCAGTCATTTTTAACTGAATACACTTTATTATTTCAGGATGTACAATTTTCTCCAGCGTTTTACGTGCAGAATCGTCATTTGCAATAATGCTTCTCAGCAGTTTACGATTCAGAAAGCCGTTTTCTTTCAACACCCTTTTTCCAAAGAAATTAATTATATTTTTATAGGTAGGAGTGCCCGGAGAAACAACTTCCCTTGCAATAATATCGGAAAAAACTACTTGCGCGCCCATTTTTTTTAAAATATTACAGACAGAAGTCTTGCCGGAACCGGCATTGCCTGTAACCGCGACCTTTATTGTCTTTTTTTTATAATCTTGCATAACATATATGAATAACTTGTTATAACCATGAACAAATTAGATATAAAAATTATACCGAAAATTAAAGGCACATATATTGTCGGCGGTTCAATAAGGGATATAATTCTTGGAAGATCTCCTTTTGATTATGACATCGCTGTTTTTGGAAATCCAGAAAAATTTGCAAAAAAAATAGCTGTAAAAAAATCAGATCACATCATTGAGTTAGGCAAGAAGGATCACAAGATAATCAGGGTAATTTCCGATAATAAAATCTTTGATATATCTTCGGCTAATGGGCAGACTATTGAAGATGACCTTCTTAAAAGGGATTTTACGATCAATGCCATGGCCTATTCTTTGTCATCGGGAAAGATTATTGACTGTACTGGCGGCATGAAGGACATTGCAGACAAAAAAATCCGCATGGTTTCAAATACAGCATTTGAGAAAGACCCTGTCCGTCTTATCAGGGCTTACAGGATAGGCGCATCACTGAATTTTGAAATCGATACAAATACGGTCTCTGCAATAAGAAAAAATGCAAAGCTTATAAAAAATTCTGCCGGCGAACGCATCAGGTCAGAATTTTTAAGGATACTGCATACGCCTAAATCACATCATTTTATTTCTCAAATGGCTGATACCGGACTTTTATTTGCTATTTTTCCTGAACTTGGCAAATTAAAAGGATGCATTCAGAACAGATTCCATCAATATGATGTTTTTGAACACACAATGAAGGCATTTTATCATCTTGAAAATATTCTTAACAACAAAATCACCCACAGCATAGATGAAAATACGGCATCTCTCCTTAAATTTGCCATTCTGCTTCATGATACAGGCAAACCCCTGGTAAAAAAAACTGATAACAAAGGGAATGTCCGTTTCTACGGTCACAGCAAAAAAGGTGCTGAAATAACTAATGAAATAAGTTCCAGGCTAAAATTATCAACAAAAGAAAAATATTTCGTTGATTTCATTATCCGTAATCATGTCGACCCATTGCACCTTTTTATCGCAAAGAGCAAAGGCACCTTGACCAATAAAGGAATAACCCGCTTCTTTATAAAATGCGGGGACAATACACCCTATCTTTTGCTTCACAGCATTGCAGATATGAAAGGGAAGGGAGATAAAGGCAAAGAGGAATTTATAGAATTTGCGAAAAATATGATCCTCAAATATTTTTCAGAGTTTATGCAAAGAAAAAAAATGCCCGTTCTTATTACAGGCAATGATTTAATTAATGAATTCGGCTTGTCTCCTTCTCCATTATTCAAAAAAATTATATTCAAAGTTGAAGAAGCAATGCTTTCAAATCAGATAAATACCAAACAGGAAGCATTGTCGCTGGTAAAAAAATTATTGAACTCTGATTAAAAGTTAAATTTTCATTTTCTTGACATTAAGCGTTCACGGAACATTGAAATTGGAAATTGGAAATTTGGCCTTCATGCTTTTTATCAAAGTCATACCAGACCATATCTGATAACTCTTCTGGTAGTTTGTAGACATCCAACTCGCAAACTCGTTTTATTTCTCCCCAATTTCAAGTTTCAAAGCCGTGAACGGTTACTCTTGACATTATACACCTATTTTTATAATAAAATAAGTCTGACGGCCTTGTAAATTTTTTTTGACTTCGGATTTAACAAAAACAAATAGCACGCAAAGGGGTTGTTGAAAAGCTATCTGAAAGAAAATCCGGAAATTATAACAAAATATTATTACTGAAAAAGGAGAATCTTATGAACATTTTGTTTTTTGGTCCAAACGGCAGCGGAAAAGGAACTCAGGGAGCCATTGTAAAAGATAAATACAATGCTGCCCACATTGAATCAGGCGCTATTTTCCGTGACAATATCAAGGGCGGCACAGAACTTGGCAAACAGGCCAAGGAATATATCGACAAAGGCGAATTAGTACCAGACGAAATTACAATACCTATGATACTCGACCGCCTGAAGCAAGATGATTGTAAAGTCGGCTGGCTACTCGACGGCTTTCCAAGAAATAAGAACCAAGCAATAAAGCTTAATGAAGCTCTCAAAGCAGAAAACATGATCCTCGATATTGTTGTGGAAATACTCCTTGACCGCCAGATTGCCAAAGACAGAATCATGGGTCGCAGGCTCTGCGCAAATGACAACAACCATCCCAATAATATCTTTATTGATGCAATTAAACCTGATGGAGACAAATGCCGGGTATGCGGCGGTGCATTGTCCAAAAGAGCCGACGATCAGGATGAGGGAGCCATCGACAAACGCCACGGCATTTACTATGACTCAGACACCGGCACACTTGCAGCAGCCTATTATTTCAAAGACCTCGCAGCAAAAGGCGGATCCATTAAATACATTACTCTGGACGGTGCTGCAGACATAAAATCAGTTACAGCAGAGCTTATTTCAAAACTGTAGAAAAGACTCAATTCAGGTTATATTCAAACCTAAATTACCTGGTCCCTGTATGTGTTCGGGTTTTAAATTTAAAACCCGAACACATTTTTTTCTTGCCATGTGATTAAAAATAATTTATATTAAAAAATTCAGTACTAAATTAGGCTAAAAATCATCGGAGATTTTTTTATATATTCGTCTGATGTAAAGAAGGGGGCGAGGAGTTTGAAGGAAATTCAAGTCAAGGTTTACGACAATGACGTTGAAAAGGCTATGCGTATTCTGAAAAAGAAGATTCAGAATGACGGCCTTTTTAAAAGGCTGAAGCTGAAAAAAAGCTATGAAAAGCCAAGCGAGCACAAACGTCGCAAGCAGCGCGAAGCCTTAAGAAGACAGAGGATTACGGCTTCTAAAAGATACAGATAATAAGGAACGGGGATGAAATAACTTCCCCAACTATGCATCATAGCTTCAGGCCACCTTTGCCCGATCTCAAATCCCAAAAATATCAAAATAGCCTGCTATTCCATCAACTTTTGTGACTTGAGATCGAACAAATCTGACCCAAATCTATGCGTCTACTTGTGAAAGTTATTTCATCCCCGTTCCTAAGGTCAAAAACAAATAAAACTCGAACCCGGCAGGAATATTAATTTTTGTCGGGTTTTTTTGTTACTATGAACACAAAGAAACATTACAATAAATGTATTCAGACCATGTACGGCCTGAGAAGGTTTGGGATCAAACTCGGCCTTTCAACCATCAAAAGCATGCTGCATGACCTGGGAAATCCGCAGGACATGTTCTCATGCATTCATGTGGCGGGAACAAACGGAAAAGGATCAATTGCATCCTCCATTGCTTCAATTCTTAAGGAATCAAACTACAGGGTAGGTCTTTATACTTCACCTCATCTTGTTCGATTTAATGAAAGAATACAAATAAACAACCAGCCTGTTTCAGATAAAAATATTGTTGAAGCATATGAAGCATTAAAAAACATATCCACAGGAAAACGCGAGTCGACTTTTTTTGAATACTCCACTGCAATGGCGCTTTATGAATTTGGAAAACAAAAAGTGGACTGGGCTGTTATAGAAACAGGAATGGGAGGAAGGCTTGACGCAACCAACATCATAAAACCCGCCCTTACCATAATTTCCAACATATCACTTGAACACAGAATGTATCTTGGAAACACCATAAAACAAATTGCAGGTGAAAAAGGCGGGATAATAAAAAACAACGTACCTGTTGTAACAGGTGCTAAACAAAAAATCGCTGTTTCAATTTTAAAAGATATTGCCAAACAAAAGTCAGCGCCTTTTTTTCGTCTTGGAGATGAATTTAAAGTAAGAAGGAATAAAAACAAAACTTTTAACTACTTTGGAATAGAAAATACATGGCGCGATTTGCGTACTGGCTTGCAGGGGAACCACCAGATAGACAATGCAGGGCTCGTGCTTGCGGCATGCGAACTGCTGAATAAAAGCAGGGCGAAACTTTCTTTTAACGGCATAAAAAAGGGGCTTGAAAAAAACCGCTGGCCCGGAAGACTTGATATAGTTTCTGAAAATCCCCTGATAATCCTTGACGGAGCGCACAATATAATTGCAACAAGAAAACTTGTAAAATATCTGTCCAAAAATCTTGCCGGCAGAAATATAACACTTATAGCAGGAATCCTGGATGACAAGCCTTATTCTTCCATGCTTAAAACACTTTGCTCTGTCTGCAATAGAGCCATATTAACCCAGCCAAAGATAAACCGGGCGCTGCCGCCTGAAAAGCTTTATTCTGCTGCAAAAGAAGTAATTACAGATATAAAAATTATACCCGACGTCAGCCAGGCCATAAAACATGCCATTAAAACAACACCTAAAAACGAAGCAATCTGCATTGCCGGCTCACTTTACCTGGTCGGCGAAGCAATTAAATATTTTGAGAAAAGTCCCGCCTCTTCTCTTCTATTAAAAAACAGGTAATTGTGTAACGCTTTAGACTAAAGTTCCCTTTTAGGAAAGGCATAATTGTTTAGCAATATCATGTAGTTTGCGTATTTACAGGTGTGACGTTACTGACTACACTTTTATTGTTTGGAGTAGGTCGGGTGCTTTTTGCTGCTTTAGATTTGGTTTTGTATACATTGTGAAAGTCGGCTCGTTTTCCGATTTTGTCACAAGTTATAGAGTGGACAATCAAGACGTTTTTACAACACAACCCGACCTTATACAACTGGTGCAAACCACTATTCTTTTTACTCTTCCTTTATGAATGGCGCGCACTCTTTGAAGGTTTGGTTTAAAACGACGTTTTGTTATATTGTGGGCATGACTGACATTATTGCCTACAAGTGGCTTTTTTCCGCATATTTCACACATTCTTGACATGATTAGTTCTCCTAAAATTATATTTTCAGAAATTTGTACTTTTACAACAAAATTTATTGAGTGTAAAGTATTTTTTTAACTAAACTCTTCAACAATATATCCTTTTCGGATTAAAAGTGCGGCAGTTACTCCGGTTAAATATTTTTCGCCAACTCCACATGAGGGGCTTTTATCTTTAAGAAAGCAGCGCTTGATTTTTTGCTCCCTGATCATATCCAATGCTGCATAGGCTCCTTCAATAAATGCCTCAGTATTATCATCACCGAAACTGTTTATAACTTTAGCTGTTCCATCCAGAACATCAAAACCATCTCCTTCAACGAGAATTGAGGGGGCTCTTGGAGTAGTAAGTCCGCCAAGCTCTTCGGGACAGATCGGAAGAATTTTTTCAGATCCCAGCAGCTTTATTAAGGCTGAGTTTTTTTTGCTTTTACCATCATATCTGCATTTGTATCCTAAAAGACAGGCGCTTATTGCTATCATAAGGTTCTTATTCTTTTATATATTTTTTACACAAAGCAAGGTACTGAAGGGATTTATGATGGATTCCAACATCGGGATAATTGGTAAGGACAGCCTCGAAACGGCTCAAAGCTGCTTTATAGTGCTTGCTTTTGTAATAAAAGAATCCTACGTAGAATTCATGCCCTGCAAGACTTTTCAAGCATTTTTTTAATTTAACTCTTGCTCTGTTTGCATAGGCGTTTTCCGGGAACTGTTTAATCAGCTTTTTAAAAGTATCCAGTGCTTTTTGCGCTGTGGTCTGGTCTCGATCAACAGTATCTATCTGTTCAAAATAGCAAAGTCCTATCTGATAGATAACATAAGCTATTGCCTCGTTACGCGGATGAAGGTTAACAAACTCATCATATGCAGATATAGCCTCTTCATACTCCTGTAATTTGTAATATGAATCAGCGATTTTCAGCTCTGCAAGAATTGCATATTTGCTGAAAGGATACCAGTCCCTTAATTTTTCAAAATATTCTATTGCTGTTTTATAATTCTCTTTTTTAAACTCATTCATTCCACTACTTGCAAGTTCCTGGATGCTTTTTTCTTCTTTTGGCTCAAGCCAAGCACAACTTGAAAAAACAAGTAATGAAATGATGGCAATTGTTAAGATACGTTTCATTATTATAAAGTATTATTTTCGTAATAGTTTAGGAACAGGGACGCAAAGAAGAGATATAAATTACAATCTTGGTGTCTTTGTGGCTGACCTATAGATTCTCCGTATCCTATTCAAAAACCAGGATAAAACCCATTTTGAATTTACGCAAAGTCTTTATTTACAAATAGTTATATTTTGACAGACTGCCCATTACCACGGAATTTGAATAGGATACGATTCTCCATATAATGTTCTGCCGAAAATACAGCACTTGCCGCATCTCCAGCAGCGGTTACAATCTGGCGCAGGCCGGTACTTCTTACATCACCTGCTGCAAACACACCCGGTACTGATGACTGCATATTCGAGTCGACGATTATAAAGCCGTAATTATCTACTTTTACTTCATCTTTTAAAAAATTTGTGTTGGGTAGTATGCCTGTCCATATAAAACAGCCGTCTACGGAGAGTTCTTTTGTATCTCCGGTTTTAATATTTTTTACTGTAATCTTTTCTACATTTGCTAAACCATCAATACTTGTTAATACGGAATCCCAGATAAATTCAATTTTATCATTGGCAAATGCTCGTTCCTGCAGGATCTTGGTTGCCCTTAATTGATCTCTTCTATGAATAAGATAAACCTTTTTTACAAACTTGGTCAGAAATATGCTTTCCTGAACAGCGGTATCTCCGCCCCCCACTGCCGCAACCATCTTGTCTTTGAAAAAAGGTGCGTCACAGGTTGCGCATGTAGATAAGCCTTTTCCAAAAAAAACATCTTCACCTGTGATGCCGAGCTTTTTGGGTGAAGCTCCTGTAGCTATAATAATTGTGTGGCTTGTGATAGTCCTATCGCTTAACTTGATTTTTTTGACGGGCTCAGACAACAAATCAAGAGAAATTACTTCATTTGATTCTATATTAAGATCAAATTTTTTAACCTGCTCGGTCATTTTCTGAATCAAGTCAGGTCCGCTGATTCCTTCCGGAAAGCCTGGATAATTTTCAATCCAGTCAGTTATGAGGACCTGTCCTCCCGGCACAACCTTTTCAATCAGGATTACATTCAATCTGGCGCGTGCAGCATAAAGACCGGCGGTGAGCCCAGCCGGACCACCGCCGATTATAACAAGGTCATAATCAAGACTTTTCATTACAAAGTTTCCTATAAAATTTTGTTTATAACTTCTTCCAGCTTTGATTTGGCAACTATACCTATCACCTGTTCTACTACATTACCATCTTTGAAGAACATAAGCGTGGGTATAGATCTTATTCCGTATTTGCCGGGACTGATTGGATTATTGTCAACATTGCATTTGACAAACTTGATTTTATCTCCAAATTCACCGGCAAGCTGTTCTACCAAAGGGGAAATGGCCATGCATGGTCCACACCACGGAGCCCAGAAATCTATAAGCACCGGTTTGTCGGACTTCAGAACCTCGGCATCAAAAATGCTGTCATCAATTTCCAAAATACCTTCCACCATAATAATCATCCTTTCCGTAATAAATTTTACAATACATAAAGAATATAATATTGCAGACAAGTATTGTCAACCTTGCCATCAATATCGTTATTTTCCACCCGACTTCACCATATCTTTAACCGATCTTCAATCGCAAAAGTCCTCGAAACAGCAAGCTATTTCAAACCTGAGCAACACAGATGTTGATGTTCAGGGCCAGCAAAAAATCGCAAGTTGTGGCCTTTCGAGGTATAACTATCTGAAATATTTTGGTCATTTGATATTTGATATTAGATATTAGATATTGTTTCGAATTTCGATATTCGGATTTTGAAGTCTCCAGAAACTCCTAATATTAAAGCTTTAGCACCGACGTTGCCGTGAAAATACCTTCTTTTTGCTAACATATTTTGTCAAAGTATGATAATTATAATATATAAACAAGGTTGAAAAATATTTTTTATGACTTTTTTCAAACCAAAATTGCTTAGGAACGGGGGAAGATATGAAAGCACAAGAACTTATGACAACAAAAATAGAATCTGTGGACGCTGATAGAACAGTATATGATGCGGTTGAAAAAATGGTCGATAGACGAATTCGATCATTACTGGTTAAATTTCCAGAAAAAGACTTGAACTATGGAATTATCACCGCAAGAGATATAGTTTTTAAAGTGTTGGCCAACGGCTTGAATCCTAACGATGTTAAAGTCGGAAAAATTGCTTCAAAGCCGGTTGCCTGTATTGATAAGAATACGGCCATGAATGAAGTCTCATCACTAATGGAGCAGAAAAAAAATGCAAGAATCTTTGTATGCGAAGGTGAAAAAATTATAGGTGTAATCTCTTTAATGGACGTCATGGCAGGTGCTCTGATCATGAGGGCAAGAGGTGAGCATGATTTTTGAAAAAATTCTATCCCTCGGCAAGAAAGAACAGGAAGTTACAGACAATATGAGGGAACATATCAAACTCCTCAACTCTGCTTGTGACTTGTTCAGAACAGCTTTAGAAAAAAACGACCGAAATCTTATGCGGAATTTAATTGATCTCGAACGTGAAAGTGATTCTATCCGGAGAGAAATTATCTCAAAAATATATGACGGCGCTTTTCTACCATACCTCAGACCAGACCTGTGCAGATTTGTTGAGATTGTCGATCATGTTTTTGACGTGCTTGAAGACACAGCTCATTACTACTTAGATGGAAAAATTCCCGAACAGATAAAAAATGAATGTATTAGAATTGCATATCTCAATTTAAAGATCTGTGAAATGCTCTTAATAACATTCGAGGCAATGTTAAAAGGAGATGACCTTAGAGAAAAAACACTGGCTATCAGAATTTATGAGAAAAAGATCGATGATATTAAATTCAGTTTAATTAAGGACATTCATAAAATACCTGTAAGCAACTTCTGGGAGGGAAAAATTTTATCTGATTTTATATCAAGCCTTACCACTATAAGTGATATTGTTGAAGATGCCAGTGATTATCTCCAAATTATAAATGTAAGCATGAAATAATCTGCTCTTGATTATTTAAGGACTTGGGTGCAGTAAATTATGTGGAAAGTCTTGAGTGGTGTTCTTCTGGGCTGGAGCCTTGGAGCCAATGATGCTGCAAATATCTTCGGAACAGGCGTCGCAACAGGTACAATAAAATATGCAACAGCTATATTTCTAACAGCAATCTTCGTGTTATTGGGCGCTCTCCTTGAAGGCCCAAAATGCATGGAAACCGTTGGTGAACTCTCCACCCTTCTCACTATAGAGGCCTTTTATTGCTCATTGGCGGCCGGCATTACCATGACCGTTCTCACTTATTTTGCTATTCCAGCCTCAGCTTCTCAAGCAATTATCGGCGCGGTTATAGGCGCTGGAATTTTATCAGGAACTGCAGATTTTTCCAAGCTTTATAAAATCATCATCTGCTGGATAGTCACTCCTGTGAGCGGCATTGTTTTTGGATATTTTCTTCACCGGTTTTTAAGATATGTTCTATATAAGACCATTACAAACATTACCCACCTCAACTACCTTTATTCCACTGGAATTATTGTGGCGGGCTGTTATGGAGCATATTCCCTTGGCTCGAATAATGTAGCTAATGTAACCGGCGTTTATGTTGGGTCAGGATTACTGTCTGCCGGCACGGCCTCATTAATTGGTGGTCTCAGCATTGCCTTCGGCAGTCTCACCTATGGCAAAAAGGTGATGATGACCGTCGGCAAAGGGATTGCTCCTTTGGATCCATTCTCTGCCTTTGTTACCATTTTGGCGCTATCATTTACCCTCCATATTTTTACTCAAATTGGCGTTCCGATCTCTTCATCTCAGGCGATAGTAGGCGCTGTAATAGGAGTTGGTATCGTGGGAGGTTTGCGTACCGTAAGCACCAAAGTAGTCACCAAAATTACTGTGGGCTGGTTTATGACGCCTTTAGCAGCAGGCATCCTGACTGTCCTTTTCATAAAATTGCTTGTCTAATTGTAGCCGTTCACGGCTTGAAACTTGAAATTGGAAAGTTAGAAATTAGGGAGAGATTAAAATAGAAATTGGGAAGAACAGTACAAAAGCATGAAGACCAAATTTCTAATTTCAACGTTTCGTGAACGGTTACGTTTAATTCTCACAAGTTATTTTTGACCGAGCCCCAAGTTTTTTGCTATGATTGACATTAAGACCATCTTTGTTTTATAAGTTGTGTGCAAAAAATGCAGGGTAAACTCTTTCATTATAATTTTAATAATTTTAGGGGGTATAAATATGTCAGGTATTAACAAGGTAATGCTGATCGGACGTTTGGGCAGAGATCCTGAAGTTCGTTATACTCCAGATGGCGCTGCTGTCGCGAATTTCAGCATAGCTACATCTGAAGAATGGAAGGACAAAGCTACCGGAGAAAAAAAAGAACGCACAGAATGGCATCGTATCGTGGCTTTTAGAAGACTTGGAGAAATATGCGGCGAATATCTTTCAAAAGGCAAGCAGGTATACATCGAAGGCCGTTTACAGACAAGATCATGGGAAAAGGACGGAGTTACAAGATATACTACTGAAATTGTCGCATCTGATGTGCAGTTTTTAGGTGGAAGAGATTCTGTAAATTCAGATGAGCCACCTTTAAATACTCAAGCTTCTGATACCCCCCCCAAGTCGTCAGGCTCGGGTACAATTGGCGATGATATTCCCTTTTAACCTGTTCACAAAATTATAAGGAGTCTATGATGCAGGAATATACTATTCATCCTCTGGTTGTCGGTATTAATGAGACTGATCAGGGTGTAATGACATATCTTCATGATTATGGAAAAAGGATTTTGCTGCCTATCTATGTTTTTTATTTAAAAGGTGGGGATAAAAACATTCTTGTCGACACAGGACTTGAACAATTCGTTGTATCTGATGAAATAAGAAAAAACTGCGGGTTTGATATACTTGAATTTGAAGACGCTCTTTCAACATTAAATTTAAAGCCGGAAGACATAGATGTGATTATTCACACCCACCTTCATAATGATCATTGTGAAAATGATTATAAATGCTCAAATGCCGATGTTTATGTGCAAAAAGCAGAACTCGATTTTTTAAAAAATCCACATCCTGTTGATCACAGATATTATCCTGACGTTCTTGATGATGTTAATGTAATTGAGATAGAGGGAGATGCAAATATTTTGGATGGAATTGATGTGATTTTTACTCCCGGCCATTCGGTTGGAGGCCAGTCTATATCTGTAAATACATCAAAAGGGAAAGCCATTATCACTGGTTTGTGCTGCAATGATAAGAATTTCCCTGCATCAGGTCCGGCCATTGCACCTGGCGTGCATATAAATGTCATAGAAGCTTATGATTCAATGCAGAAATTAAAGGAAATGGCAGATATACTTATTCCACTTCATGCCCTTTCTGTAGGTAAATTAAAAAGCATTCCATGAAAAAAATATTTAGGTAGATAGAAGGTAGAAGGCTGAAGGTAGAAGACTGAAGCTCCATGATAGTCTTTCCCCTTCAGCCTTCAGCCTTCAGCCTGTTTTTTCAGCACTTCTTCTGCCGCTTCTATCGTTTTATCAATGTGTTCTACTTCATGTGCTGCCGAAACAAAAAGCGCTTCAAACTGTGAAGGAGCAAGATAAATTCCTTTTTCCAGCATACCCTTGTAATAGGCTGCAAACATATCAAGATCACTGGTCTTTGCATCTTCAAAATTTTTAACATCTCTATCCGTGAAAAAAAGGCCGAGCATTGAGCCTGCCCTGTCAACCCTGGCCTTTACTCCTGCCTTTTCCGCAGCTTTCTCAAGACCGGTTGCAAGAAGGTCTGCCTTTTTATCAAGATTTTCATAGAATCCAGGCTTCTTTAATTGCATGAGTGTTGCAATCCCCGCGGCCATAGCAACCGGATTCCCCGACAAAGTCCCTGCCTGATATACAGGCCCATGCGGCGCAATATGTTCCATGATTTCACGCTTGCCTCCATAAGCGCCAACCGGTAATCCTCCTCCGATAATTTTACCGAGACATGTAATATCCGGCAAGATTCCATACAATGACTGAGCACCGCCGAATGCAACTCTGAAACCCGTCATAACTTCATCAAATATCAGTAAGCTGCCGCTCTTTTCAGTTACTTCCCTTAAAGTCTCCAGAAAACCGTCAACAGGTCTTACAAGTCCCATATTTCCTGCAATTGGTTCAACTATTATACAGGCAATTTTATCTCCCTGCTCATCCATAACCTTCTTAACGCTTTTTATATCATTATAGGGCAGCGAAAGGGTATGAGCTACAAAGGATTCAGGAACTCCGGGACTTCCGGGGATGCCTAATGTGGCAACGCCTGATCCTGCCTCAACAAGGAGGGTATCTGCATGACCGTGATAACATCCATCAAATTTAATTATTACATCACGTCCGGTTACCCCCCGGGCAAGCCTTATAGCACTCATTGTAGCCTCTGTGCCGGAATTAACCATACGAATCATATCAACAGAAGGAACCGCATTTATAACCATTTCAGCCAGCACTATTTCAAGATCTGTAGGCGCTCCAAAACTTGTACCGCGATTCAGAACAGATGCAATAGCCTTAATGACCGCCGAATGCCTGTGCCCAAGTATCATTGGACCCCACGAACCAATGTAGTCGATAAAACCATTGCCGTCCGCATCATAAATCATACATCCTTCTGCATGATCAATAAATACAGGTTCAGCTCCTACGG